>Ga0209580_10000482_pt1 | contig 21796 bp, 22 predicted proteins | sample Coa_R1_5_FD_187153 | JGI IMG/M metagenome (GOLD analysis project Ga0209580, IMG submission 187153) | Surface soil microbial communities from Centralia Pennsylvania, which are recovering from an underground coalmine fire - Coalmine... | ecosystem: Environmental > Terrestrial > Soil >... | reverse complement strand
CAGGACCGATTATGATGTTGACGGTCAGCTCGGTGTCGACGAAAGCCAGGTCTCGGTTGATAAACCGGAAGCGATAGTCGGAGAATGTGGCCTTGGAATTCTCAGTGATGGACGGCACTTCCGTTTGAAAATTGCTTCTCGATTGCCTCCCGGCCTGTTAAAAATCCTGCGTTAGGGGGAAGCAAAGTGGCATCTTCGAGAAAAACGGAGGCCCTGAGCTTCGGATCTTTTTTTACCATCCCTTGAGCAAATACCTCATTGAGAGCCCGTATGGCCTTCTCATCGTCGGTGGTACTACCTTGTGCTATTCCGGCGACCATACCGGCAGCCGCAACAATTAAAGCAAGATTGATCATGGTAAGTGTCCTTCCTTTATGTGGAGATCAACTCAATTTCTTGCTGCTGTGTGTGACTTGGCTGCCTTGACAGCTGATTCGATGACATTCTTCTGAATACGCATCGCCGAATATTCTGCACAGATTAGCCAGGCTGTGGAAGGGCCCCAATCTGCTGCAGGAGTTCCAACATACTGACTTCCGCCCAATGCTCCGCAATTCTTCCATCTTTCAGCCGATAGATGTGCATTTCGGACCACTTGACCTTCTTATTGGTCGGGGGAGTTCCCATGAGCGCGCCTTGGTGGGTGCCGACAGCCGAGCTTCTCTCGACCACTTTGTCGCCACAGGCAATCAGATCTTCGTCAGTTACCACGACGTCAGGGAACGCACGGTTCATAATGAGCCCAATCTGCCTCAGCCCCTCCAACCCGGAAGCAACCGGCATGCGGACATGGTGAACAAAATTCTTATCGAAGAGATGGGCGACGCCATCCACGTTGTGCTCGTTCTTGAAGATTCGCGTGAACTCCATGATGACCTGTTTGTTCTTGTCCTCGTGCATCTGGGACCCTCTTACTCTGATAACAATTCCTTGACATTTCCTTGATACAATCGCACGGCCATGCTAGTGGAGAGTCTTTCTTTCCGTCCATGTCCATAACAACTAAGCTTGTGTTCAACCGTCCAGCAAAACGCTCTGGCATCCCACTGCTGACTAATTTCGCCGAACAGGACACAGTGACGGAGATCCTGCGATCCGTCACCATGAAGACCGTTGTTTTCGGCCGAGCCGTCTTGCGTGCGCCGTGGGGTTTACTCGTCGACCTTCCTGGCAGAGCCGTTTTTCACATCGTGTTGCGTGGGCAGTGCTGGCTCAGCGTGCATGGTGGCAGCCCCGTGCAGCTGAACCAAGGTGACACGACTGTTTTTCCTGGAGCGGACGCGCATGTCATGAACAACCGTCCCGGCGTTCCGACACGGCCGATCACGGAGTTGCTGGTAAAAAATCCCATGACGCCAGATCGGCGCTTCTGTTACGGAGGCAGAGGGCCCTTAACCATCCTGCTGTGTGGAGCTTTCCAACTGGGCGACCCAAAGCTCAACTTGCTGGGAGTATTGCTGCCGCCGCTGCTTCATATCAAGAGCAGAGGCGGCAATACGTCGGCGCAATTGCGCACCTTATCTCAATGCATCGAAACGGAACTTAAGGTTACTCGCCCTGGAGGGCAGGCCATCGTCACGCGCATGGCTGAGACCTTCCTACTGCAGGCAATTCGTGATTTTGTTCTGTCCACAGTGGATGGAGACCGCGGCTTGCCCGCCATTCTGCGCGATCGATCCATCGGACGCGTCATGGGGTTGATTCATCAACGCCCACAGCAACGCTGGACGGTGAGCGCGCTCGCTAACGAAGCCCGTTTGTCGCGTTCGGGCTTTGCCGCCAGGTTCAAGAAGCGCGTGGGCGATTCGCCTCAACGCTATCTGCAACGTTACCGCTTCACCAAAGCGATCCACCTTCTGTGTACTACGGACGCCAAGATCTATGAAATTGCCCGCCGGGTGGGGTACAACTCCGAGTTCTCCTTCAGTAAGGCGTTCAAGCGGTCGGTGGGCAAAGCGCCAGGCGCCTACCGCGAGTAAAAATCTTTTCCAGTGTGCACCGCCGTGTGCCGATTCTGTTTGATCTACCTGACGTTGCCGGTTATAACAAACTGCTGGTCCCGAAGAAAATGCCGGGTCGAGCTTCGCAAGATCGTTTACCTCCGGGCGCATTGCCGGCTCTGGGAGATCGGTCAGGAAGTTTCATGCTCCTTGCATACTGGCACGTATGCCGATGGAATTGCGCGATCGTCTTACTCCGTCGTCCCCGGCACTGGAACGGGGGAGCTCATGGGCCTTCGCGGCCACGGAGCATTCTCCACGATGCGCCCTGAAGAGCTCCATGACGCTTGACTACTCCTTCGAGTGACTCTGGTTCCGCGTCCATGGAATATCCAGTAGGCCTTCACTTCACCCAATGTGCAGCTAGGAAACATCATCCCAGTGGAGCACATCGAGTACTTAGAAATGCAGCACGACTTGGAGATTTCAATGGCACGCCAAACTGCAACCGGTTCTCGATTAAGTGCTACGCTTGTGAAGCTCCGAGACAGTCTTGAACTAAAACGAATTCGGCGGTTAAGGAAAGCCGGTGAACGTGGTTAACGAGGACCTGCGCGCTCGCTTCCCCGAAGCCGTTCTGAAATTGAATGACGACGAACTGGGTATCGTCGCGAGATTTGGCCGAATCGTCTCCTTCAAAAACGGGGAGACCGTTATTCAAGCGGGAACCCGCAACCCAAACTTCTATGTAGTCAAGTCTGGTGAGGTTCAGGTTGTTGAGCATTCGACCAGCCGCCCGCGATTGATCTGGACAAGCCACCCCAACGAACTCCTCGGGGATGCGTCATTCCTGTCTGGCCGCGCCTCGAATCTCGCTCGCGTCGCAAGGGGCGACATCGAACTCTATGAGATTTCGCCTGAAAGCTTGAGACGCGTCATCGACGAAGAACCAAGACTTGGAAATCTGATTCTAAAAACGCTCATTGCCCGTTTGGAGATAACGCGGGAATTGCGGCTGACCCCGATTTCAGTGATTGGGTCCCGGTTCTCGGCTGATGCCTTCCGCATCCGTGACTTCCTGGCCAAGCATCAAGTCCCGTTTGGCTGGGTGGATTTAGAAAGCGATCCCATTGGCCACGAGGCGCTAAGCGAACTCCACATGCATGAGGAGGATACGCCGGTCGTTGCGTGCAGGAATGATTGGGTACTGTCGAATCCTGCGAACCGCGATCTGGCATCGCGACTCGGGATTTTGATCAGTCCCAGCGAAGATCTCTACGATCTTGCGATCGTCGGCGCCGGGCCTGCCGGACTGACCGCTGCCGTTTATGCAGCATCTGAAGGACTGCGGACGATTGTAATTGAGCGCACCGCGCCGGGGGGTCAGGCGGGCACGAGTTCGAGGATAGAGAATTATCCCGGCTTCCCAACCGGATTATCCGGCGATGAGTTGTCAGGACGCATCACACTACAAGCTCAGAAATTCGGGGCGCAAATCGCAACGCCGTATGCTGTCCGGCGTTTGGAATGCACAAGCGGGTACCCTGTCATTCACCTCGACGACGGCAAAACTGTTCTCGCGAAGTGTTTATTGATCGCGACAGGTGCTTCTTACCGGCGGCTCAGCGTTCCCGGCTGCGAAAGGTACGAAGGCGTAGGCATCTATTACGCCGCAACGCCCACCGAGGCGCAGCTCTGCGCCGGCGGCGATGTCATCGTGGTTGGAGGTGCAAATTCTGCTGGCCAGGCTGCGATATTCCTGGCCGAGCGTGTGCGCAAGGTCGTATTGCTGCTTCGCGGGAATAATTTGAACAAAGGAATGTCGAGGTATCTGGCCAGACGAATTGAGCAAACGTCAAACATTGAAGTCCTGACAAACAGCGAAATCAGCAATTTATACGGCGAGGGCCACGTTGAGAGCGTTGACATTCGGAACAATGCCACCAATGAAGTCCGCAACGTTGTGACGCAAGCGGTCTTCACGTTTATCGGAGCAAAGCCGCACACCGAGTGGCTGTCGGGCGCGGTTGAAACCGACCAGGACGGCTTTGTGAAAACCGGCCCGGCGTTATCCGCGGGGGCCTTCAGATCTTCGACAAGACAGCCGTTTTTCCTGGAGACCAGCCAACCCGGCATTTTTGCGGCCGGCGATGTGCGTCTAGGGTCTATGAAGCGCGTTGCCTCGGCGGTCGGGGACGGCGCAATGGCGGTGGCGTTCGTGCATGAGTACCTCAAGGTTTAGCTGCGCTCAGAGTCTGTGACTAAATTGGGCGGGTGGCCCACATCTCCCGCGTGCTCCCGACGAATATACCTCGAGCCCAAAAGCCCCAGTTTTCCCTCCACCAGTTTTCCCCCGATGAAAATTGGTGAACGTCCCGTCTGTCCCCAGTTTTCCCCCTGATGACGCGGTTTGTTTACTACAAGGCATCACTGCCCTTGCCACAACTGTCGTACTTACTAGAATTGATAGACCAATCAAGAAAACGCGGTTGGGGTGGTTATCCTTCGAGTACAAACCTAAGATGTAGAGAGTGAAAATTATGGTCGCCAGCCATGGCCTTTGGTTGCTGAGGAATTGCAGCTGTAATCGCCACCTGAAGGTGTTCTGCATCGCAACCTGCTGGATACTTGCTGCAGGATGTAATAAGAGTTCGAATGCGCCATCGGCCCCCCAGAATGCGCCGTCGGCACCCCAGCCCACCAGTCATCCGGCGCCAGCTCCTCGGACTGTTGCTCCGAGAATCACAAGCATCGAGCCAGAAACGATCGAGGTGCGCGGAGGTCACGCCTCATCCACTCGCTTCCGGGTCTCTTACAGCATAGATTCTCCGGAACGCGTGACTAAGGCAATGCTCAGAATTTACGCGCCGGGTATCGGGGATGTGCAGCACCCCGTCGATGTTCTCGTGCGGGCCTCCGATATCCTGGATTTCACCCTGGATACTTCGGAAGACTTTGGTCCTAAAGTGAGCTTTCGTGTTCATTGCCCTGCAGGCGACACCGACTGGTACACCTTCGGTAGTCCACCCCAACCTTACGACCCGGAAGCGAACGGCAAGATCAAGATCAGCAACGTAACTCCACGGTACGTCTCCTCGTACAATGAAACCGGCGCTGAGAACTCGGGTACGCTGGTCACCATCTGGGCGGGGGACATGATTACTAGTGAATGCACCGCGGAGACAGAAGTCGATGGGCATGCGGTCGAGCTGAAGAACACTAACACGCAGCATCGACAGATGCAGGGACTGCTGATGCGAAGCGACGTCCAGCAACGCTCGATCGCAGCCCGTTACCTGGAATTTAAGCTGATTTTAGAGGGGCATGGCGTAGCCACTGAGGCCATCAAACAAGTTCCATTTTCGGAGTGAATCCGAATCGAGGCCAGCCGCCATCGGCGGATCGATGGACTCGTCCTGCGCACTTCTCGCAAAGAACGCGAGAAGTGGGGCCTTTTTCAATGTTCATTTGTCACAGATTTCCGAACCGCCTTCCCCGTAAGGTGTTGAGGTGCCCACAGGTCTCAAGCGCTTCTACGGCAGTGGAGATCTGCACTTCATCACTGCCAGCTGCTATCGTCGGGAGCCGCTATTGGGAACCAGTCGCCGTCGCGACCTGTTTCTCCAGAGTCTGGAGAAGATTCGGCGGCGCTATCAATTCGTAGTGGTTGGCTTTGTGGTCATGCCGGAGCACTTCCATCTGCTGATCAGCGAGCCCGAGAAGGGCAACCCATCGGTCGTGATGCAGGCTTTGAAGCTCGCATTCTTAAAACGTCTCTTTCCCACTTCTCCCAAGAAACGAGAGGAGTCGGGCACGCCGAGATTATTTGCTGACCCTCCCCCGAGACACTTTTGGCAGCGGCGCTTCTACGACTTCAATGTGTGGAGCGCACACAAGCGCATCGAGAAACTGCGCTACATGCATCGCAACCCGGTCAAGCGCGGGCTGGTGGAAACTCCCGAGCAATGGCGCTGGAGCAGTTTCCGCGCTTACGCTTACGGAGAGTCGGGGTTGGTACGCGTAAATGACTGGTCAGTTCTGAAGATGAAGATTCGCGCCGCGTGATGTATCGTGGCTCGGTGAGGGCTTTCTCCACATGGGTTCGCCGTGCCCACTTCTCGCAAAGAACGCGAGAAATGGGGCACCCGCAGGTTTGATGGCCAGAGATGTGGGCCACCCGCCACCCTCAGGTTTGGTTCACGAGAGATGTGGGCCACCCGCTCCGCCGACAGCTCAACTTCATGAAAACTGCTGCCCATACCTTAAGCCCTGTTCATCGCGTCTGGTTGTTAGTTAAATTTATGCTGGGAAACCTTCGCTTTCGTTGGTTGGTATGGGTTCAACGCTCACAATGTCACGAAACAGATATTCAAACGCCGGGGGGACATCATCTTTCGGATATCTCGTAATATTCGTGCTAGAGAGCAAATCAACTATCACATCTTGTTCGCTGTCAGAAACAAATAGTATTTTGACGGTAGCTACCTCGCCGTCACTGAGATGGAGGCGAACCACCTTTTGATCGTTGTCTTTGAGTAGCTGAAGGTCGTGTTCGGTCATAAATAGGCTTACCAACTCACGTGTAAATTTCCACCCGTCAGTTTGTTTTCTAGGTTAATGTACGGGCCGGGTTTGTTGATGCTAGTAAATCTTGCAACCTTGGTTCCGTCGGCACTAATTTCGCCGATAAGGTCCCCAGAGCCACGACCTGATCGAATAGCCCGTGATCCCAGCCCAACCCACTTTTTTGCGGGCGGGTGGCCCGCATCTCCCGCGTGCTCCCGACGAATATACCCCAAGCCCAAAAGAGAAACACGAGGGTGCCCCATTTCTCGCGTTCTTTGCGAGAAGTGGGGCCTTTTTCAATGTTCATTTGTCACAGATTTCCGAACCGCCTTCCCCGCAAGGTGTTGAGGTGGACGGGTGGCCCTCCGTTTCCACTTCTTCTTTTAAATTCTTCCCCAATCCGGAAAGTGGGTGCCCCATCCTTGCGTTTTTTGCAAGGGTGGGCAGCGATGCCGCATGCGCCACTTGATTGGTTACGACGCGACAAGGATCAGCAAACTTGCGCGAGCATCTCTGATTCCCACCCTTCGCGAAGGATGGGGCACCCCTCGGTATTGGCAATGCCGACGAGATCAAAAAGCCTGCGCCACCCGCCACCCCTCTGTGTTGGCAATGCCGATGAGTTCAAAAAGCCTGAGCCACCCGCCTGGTAATGTCCGCGAGATTAAAAGCCCGGGCCGCCCGCTGCGGCGACTAACGAGCATCGACTCGAGGCGTGACCCCGTCCGCTTGCTCGTGGGCGTGGTAGCTCGAGCGGACCAGCGGGCCAGACTCCACGTGGCGGAAGCCGAGGCGCAGAGCCTCTTCTTTCAAATAAGCGAATTCATCCGGCGTGTAAAAGCGCGCAATGGGCAGGTGGTCGCGCGAGGGGCGCAGATACTGTCCGACGGTAAGAATATCGACGCGCCGTGCGGCAAGGTCGCGAAAGACGTCAACTAACTCGGTCATGGTTTCGCCGAGCCCAACCATTAAGCCAGATTTTGTCACCATTCCGAGCGAGAATTTCTTGGCATTTTCGAGGAGGCGTAGCGTGCGCTCGTATCGCGCGCCGGAGCGGACCACGCGATAGAGCCGCGGAACCGACTCGGTGTTGTGATTCAGCACGTCGGGGCGGGCGTCCAGGACGATCTGCAAGGCTTCGTCGAGACCCTGAAAATCCGGGATTAGCACTTCCACCCGGCAATCGGGAGCCGCGCGGCGAACTTCGCGAATGGTCTCCGCGAAAATGCGGGCACCACCGAGGTTGTCGTCGTCGCGGTTAACGCTGGTGATGACGGCGTGCTTCAACCCGAGTGTTGCGACGGCCTCAGCGACACGGCGAGGCTCGTCGAGGTCGAGCGGCTGCGGGCGCCCCTTGGGGACGGCACAAAAACCGCAGCGGCGGGTGCAAATGTCGCCCAGCAACATAAAGGTCGCGGTGCGATGGTTCCAGCACTCGCCGATGTTCGGGCACTGCGCCGATTCGCAGACGGTATGCAGGCCCAGACCTCGCGCTAGCTTCTTTAAGTTGTGGAAGTTTTCGCCTACGGGCGCTTTGGCCCGCAGCCACTCTGGTTTCGGCTGTCGGACTGGCGGGCCAAGATCGATTTGGACCAATTGGGACGTGCTAGACACCTATTCATTCTACAACTACGGGCGAGGACACCCAGTCCAGGCTCGGAAGCTGGGCGATGTCGCAGACGCCGCTGAGCACTTCCGCGTACCCCGCTCCAGCCGAGCAGGATATTATAGTAAGAGGAAGAACTGGCTGGCCGCGTCAGGCGGCCTCCGGCCACCGGTTGCAAAATGAGCCTTTCCCTCCGAGGCATAGCCTGGACCGCATTCGCCGTTGCCGTAGCCCTGCTCATCGGCAGCAGCGTTCTCCTGGTTCGCGCGACCCGAGGACTGCTGACCAGTGAGGCCTTGGTCGGGCATACCCGTGAAGTGCAAACCGCGCTGGAGGACCTCGGGGGTGAGATTTTCCAGGCCAGCAATTCCGGTAAGGCCTACATTCTCACCGGAGATAGCGCACTGCTTGCCGACTATAACTCTGCGCTGCAGAACATTCCCAGGGACCTCGACCATCTCCGGAAACTGAGCTCGGACAATCCCGATCGCAGACCGGCACTGGACGCGCTTCAGGCAGACATCCAGAACGAACTCGACCTGATAGCGAAGTCGATCCACGCACACCAGAAAGGCGCATCCACCATCGACGCCGACGCACAGATCACGCGGGAAACAGCGCAATTGCACGACCAGGTCCAGGTGGCTTTGAAGCGGCTCAGCGATGACGAAGACAAATTGCTAGACGAGCGGCAGCGCGCGTCCACCGCGAATTATCACCACACCCTGCGGATGATCGGGGCGTCATTTGTGATCGCGCTGGCGCTACTGGGAATTGAGATGTTCCTGCTGAACTACTCCTTCACTCAATACCAGCGCACGGAAAATCTGGCCCGGCAGACCCGCGAAATCGTAAATGCGTTCTTCTCGTCCTCCACAGTCGGCTTCGGGATTCTCGATGCGGGATTGCGCTATACGCGAGTCAATGACGTTCTGCCGCGAATGGCAGGTCTGAAGCCTGACGACATGCTAGGCAAATCAGTTCCAGAAGTATTTGGCCCGCGTGGGGTACGCACTGAGGCAGTTCTGCGCAAAGTGCTGCAAACGGGAACCCCGATGCTAGACCGCGAAATCGCCACGGAGTTACCGGGCAAACCGGGGCAGGTGCGGCATTGGCTGGTGAATTACTTCCCCGTCCCGGAAGAACATGGCGCCTTCACACAACTTGGAGTTATTGCGGTGGACGTTACCGCCCGCCGCAATGCGGAAGAAGCGTTGCGAAAACTCAGTGGACGCCTACTCGGAATACAAGATCAGGAGCGCCGCCGGATCGCTCGTGAATTGCACGACAGCCTGGGTCAATATCTGGCGGGGCTTAAGATCGCGATCGAAATGCTGAGCAACTCTCCCGGGCCAGAGCGAAGTCAGCCCCTGCTGGCTGAATGCAGTGACATTCTCGAGAAGGCAATTACCGAGACGCGCACGCTCTCGCACTTGCTGCACCCGCCGTTGCTCGATGAAGCCGGGTTCGCCTCGGCCGCAAGCTGGTTCGTCACCGGATTCTCACAACGCAGCGGGATTCCGGTTTCGCTGGAGCTGCCTGACGATATTCCTCGACTGTCAGAAGCTGTGGAGATCGCGCTGTTCCGCGTGTTGCAGGAAAGCCTGACCAACGTGCATCGGCATTCGCAGGCGCAGTCAGCAGAGATCAAGGTGGAAACCGACGCCGAACAGATCAGCATTGAAGTCTGCGATCATGGAAAAGGAATGCCCGAGCACATCCTGGAGCAGCTTGCGGGGGACGGCACAAAGCTGGGAGTGGGGCTCGCCGGAATGCGCGAACGCATTCACGAACTGGGCGGGACTTTCGAGGTCACATCAGAAGGGCGTGGGACGGTGGTGTACGCCTCCGTACCACTTAGTGTTCGCGAGGAGTCGCAGCGGGCCGGAGCGGGCGCCGAAACCCAGAGATAGACTTCGGCGCTGCCGGTGTTGACGGTCACTACCTACTAGCTTGCTTTTCTATGTTGCGAGCGGTCGCGGGCCTGGTCGTTCTCTTGGTCCAAGGTGCGGTTCCAATCCTCGACCTGGCGCTGGGCTTCGTCTTTCTGGATGCCGTACCTCTCCTGAATCTTGCCGACTAGCTGATCTTTCTGACCGCCGATCACGTCAAGATCGTCATCGGTCAACTTGCCCCAGCGTGTCCTGACCGAACCTTTCACCTGCTTCCACTTGCCTTCCAGTTGGTCCCAATTCATGAGTTCCTCCTGAATATTTATGTGCCAGCTTGAAACTAGCGGGTGGGCATCGTAGACGGCAATACCGTGTAAACCTGATCCAGGGAAGAAAATCGAATTAGGGTCAGGATCTCTGCTTCAGATGTAAGCTCTTGGGCAGGCGTGGTGGGAATTTCGGATTTTAAATTGGAGATTTTAGATTTTAGATTTGAGATTTTGCGCAAGAAGAATCTGCAATCTACAATCCTCACTTCTGAAATTTTTATGGCAAGCTTCAGCTCTCAAGATACCCATCGACCCACTCCTTGATGCGGGCCCGGCGCTCATCCTTGGGATCAAAGCGGACGCCAAACAACTTACCTGCAGGTTTCACCCAGCTGACGTTTCCGCGGATCCAGATTCTCGGCAGGGTGAGCAAGGCGAAGGAGATTTCGACAGGCATGCCCGTCGTGACATCTTCGGAGCTCTTTAAAGACATGCCACCGCTGCTCAATTCCAGGCTGCTCGCGCTGAACTGCTTTTGGCCGGCAACTAAGGCGACTTCGGTGATCACAGGAATGCGGACGTAACGCCGGAACTCGTGCACCACAAGCATCTGCGTGGCCTTCACCAGCTTAAGTGCGGCGGGCCGCTCCAGTGGCTCATGGAAGATAGCATTCAACCCGAACCTCGAAAGCTTCATTACATCTTTCAGGGAGCCGCCTAAACCGTAGATGATCATGCGGCTGTTGGATCGCGATCCTCGCGCCGACTCGAGTACAGTTTCCGCCTGGCTGCCCACGCGAACGACGCAAGCCTCGAATTTTTCTTTGGAAAGGCGATGAGCGTGTTCGGCAGTAATGGAAACGACGTCAATCCCAAATTGACGGAAACATTCGGAAAGCATGGTTCTTGAGGATTCCTGCAGATCCACCAATGCGGCGCGAGCGGAGAATTTTCTGGAAGAAGTAAGGGGTGCAAGAGAATTTCCCAAGGCAGTCTCCCTAAATGGAATGCCAGCAACCGATGTGGCGGGCGGTACGCGCATAGTCCGGTACGCGTTGCGGCGGAATCACTCCCGCCGGCTGAGCGACCACCAGCAACTCCGCCGAAACTCCATTCTGGCGCGGGATTTCGGCCACCGCAACTGTGCATTAGGACAGTACTCAGTACCAAGGTGTTATTACCCGAGGTGACCAGAAGCACATCCGAGGTAACAGATCAGATGGGCTCCGAGTTCGCTGGTGACGTTCGCCTATTCCGGCTTCAACGGAGGGCTTGATCAAGGTCGGCGAGAATGTCCTCGACATCCTCGATCCCCACGGAGATTCGGACCATGCCGTCCGTAATCCCGATGGCGCGCCTACCCTGCTCGCCAAGCGCGGCGTGAGTCATGGTCGCCGGATGGGAAATGAGGGTTTCGACGCCGCCAAGGGATTCCCCCAGCGTGCATATGCGCACTCGTTTTAGCAGGTTCGCGGCGTTGGCGAGAGATCCGGTTTCGAAGGTGATCATCGCGCCGAAGCCGGTCATCTGCTTCTTCGCGAGCTCGTGCTGCGGGTGATCTTTCAAACCGGGATAAAAGACCGCTTTCACTTTCTTATGTCCAGCCAAAAAGTCGGCGACTCTACGGCCATTGCAATCGTGCTGCAGCATTCGAACCGCCAGTGTCTTTACTCCGCGCAGCACTAGCCAGCACTCGAAGGGAGAAAGAATCGCCCCAGCGGTTTTCTGCACAAAACCAAGTTGTTCGGCCTGCTCGGGTCGTGTGCAAACCACAACTCCACCCAGGCCGTCGCTGTGGCCGTTAAGAAATTTTGTGGTGGAGTGAACCACCATGTCCGCGCCCAACGCAATCGGCTGCTGGAAAAATGGCGACATGAACGTGTTGTCCACGACCAGTTCGACTTTTTTCCTGCGGCAAATTTCCGCGATAGCGGCGATGTCGCTTAGGGCCATCAAGGGATTTGTAGGCGTTTCGACATAGACCATGCGCGTGCTCTTGCGAAGCGCTCGCTCAACGTTCTTCGCGTCGGAGGTGTCCACGTAAGTGAATTCAAAGCCGTAGCCGGAGAGCACCTGGTCAAACAGGCGCGGAACGCCGCCGTAGAGATTGTGTCCGCAGACAATATGGTCGCCGGACTTGAACATGGCGCAGATGGCGTTGATGGCCGCCATGCCGCTGGCGAAAACACGCGAGGCGACTCCACCCTCGAGCGACGCCAGATTTGTTTCCAGACGGTCGCGGGTGGGATTGGAAACGCGGGCGTATTCGTATCCCTTGTGCTTGCCGAGTTCTTCCTGGACGTAGGTGGAAGTGGCATAAATTGGGACGCTGACCGCCCCAGTTAAAGGATCGGGTTCCTGTCCGTCGTGGATGGCGCGGGTGGAGAAACTGGGGCGTTGGGCAGATTTGGTCTTCATGGGCTCTTGGTAAGTCTCGCAGCAGGAAGCCTGTTCCGACAAGGTGGGTTCTAATTGGAAAGGTAAGACTAATCTAGTCTAGGCTTACTATGTGGTATTATGTAAGTCGTATGGACACTCTCTTTACCACTGTAAGTTCGAAAGGGCAAATCGTGATCCCGGCTGAGTTGCGGGCCGAGCTTGGCATCGCGACTGGAACCAGGATCGCCATTGAAAGGCGAGACAATCACCTCATCCTGCAACCCATCACCGAGGAGTTCATTAACAGCCTGATGGGGTGCTGCAAGGGCGAGCCTGGCTTGGTCGAATTCCGCGAGCGTGAGCACCGGAAGGAGAGATGAACCGGCAATACGTTTTGGACGCCAATGCGGTGCTCGATTTCGTGGAGGGTGGCCCCGGCGCGCCGCGCGTTGGAGAAATTATGCAAGCGGCTTTCCGGCAGGCGGCCACCGCATTCGTTTCTGTCGCTAACTGGGGAGAAGTCTTCTACACTTTGTGGGAGCGGCGTGGCGAGGAAAAAGCTCGGCGCACATTATCGGACTTATTGCGCTTGCCCATCCAGCTTGTCCCTGTCGATTTGGAGCAAGCACTAAAGGCTGGAGAGATCAAAGCAGTGCACAAAATACCGTATGTGGATTGCATCGCCGCGGCGCTAGCGGAATTGCGCAAAGCGGTTCTTGTCACCTCCGACCGAGATTTTGAGAAACTGGGCCGCCGGGTGCGGATTCTGTGGATTGTACGCCGCTAGCTCTTCGAATCCGCTAGGCGCATTCCCAGATTTGGGACGTAAATCACGGCCTCAGCAAGCGACTCTTTGCCTTCCCTCTCCCCTTCTGCGAAACTGGCTTCACTCCCATGGGGCGCATTCACGTTCTTCCCGAGCACGTTGCCAACAAGATCGCTGCTGGCGAAGTTGTGGAGAGGCCTGCGTCCGTGGTGAAAGAACTGCTGGAAAATTCTTTGGATGCGGGTGCGACCCGCATCAAGATACAGATCGAGGCTGGCGGTAAGAAGCTGATCCAGATCACCGACGATGGCTGCGGCATGGTGCGCGACGACGCTTTGCTCGCCTTCGAGCGGCATGCCACTTCCAAAATCAAGAACGCGGAAGACCTGCTGAATATTTCGACATTGGGCTTTCGCGGCGAGGCACTGCCTTCCATCGCTTCGGTGTCACGATTGCGGTTGGAGGCCCGAGCTGCAGATCAGGATTGCGGCACGGTCGTAGAGATTGCCGGAGGAAAAATATTCCGCGTCGAAGAAGCTGGCCTGCCAGCAGGAACTTCGATCACGATTCGCGATCTCTTCTTTAATACTCCCGCGCGCAAGAAATTTCTGAAGTCAGAATCGACAGAATTGTCGCACATTGCGTCGCTGGTCACGCATTACGCGCTGGCGCATCCGGACAAGCATTTTGAGCTGCACTCGGCGACGAATGCGATGCTGGTTGCGCCACCGGTGGCGGGTTACAGCGAGCGCGTGTATCAGGTTTTCGGCAAAGACGTTCTCGATCAACTGATTCCCGTTGCGGCGGAGTTGCCTCTCGCGCACATTGGGCTGCCACAGCCGCCGCCGTGGAGGCGAAAGGAGGAAGATGAGGAGCGCCTCTCTGCCGACCCGGGCAGCTTACGCCTGCATGGGTTTGTTTCGAAGCCGGAGATTCAAAAGCTCAACCGCAACTCGATTTACACGTTCGTAAATGGACGGCTGATTCGCGACCGGCTGATCCAGCACTCACTCACCGAAGCCTACCGCAATATTCTGCCGCCGACGGTTTTTCCCGTCGTGCTGTTGTTTCTAGAGATGCCGAATGCGGAGCTCGACGTAAACGTGCATCCTTCGAAAACTGAAGTGCGCTTTCGGCAACAGACTGTCCTGCATGATTTTTTTCGCGATTCGGTGCGCGCCACCTTGATGAAGGCGCGTCCGGTGCCGCAATTCGTAACTGAGATTCGTTCTCGCGCGACCGCAAGTCCATCACTCACACCGGGGGCGCAAGCCGGCACAGCGGGAAGCAGCGTTTCCGCGAAGGCTTTTTACGGACAAACGGCTCCGGACACCTTTACGCTCCAGGCGCCGGCGCAGACGGTCATCGCTGAACGTTTTCACTTTTCCGAGGGAATTACGGTTGATGCGAATGCAGCCGTTCCGGTAGCACGATTTCCGCTGCACGGATTCGGCGGAGTGCAAACGATTGGCGGAGAAGACCAGTGCAGTCCGCCGGCCGCGGACGAGCCTGAGCCAGTCAGCGACATGGCGCCGAGCCTGTCGTCGCTGAAGCCGCTGGGACAATTGCGGGAATCGTTCATTTTGGCTGTCAATCACGATGGGCTTTGGATCATTGATCAGCACGTCGCACACGAGCGTGTGCTCTTTGAGAGGGTCTTGAAACAGCGAGCGAGCGAGAAGGTCGAGAGCCAGCGCTTACTGATGCCGATCGTCATCGAGCTCACGCCGGCGCAACAGGCCGTGTTCGCGGAACTATCGGAAGAATTGCAGAAAAACGGATTCGATGCGGAGCCGTTTGGGGCACGCAGCATTGCGGTGAAAATCGCCCCGGCTGGGATTCAGGCGAGCGAAGTCGAAAAGATGCTGCATGAACTGCTCGATCAGTTCTCGCGAGAGGAGCAGGCGCTCAACCTGGACCAGATACGCGGGCGCATCGCGGCTTCGATCGCGTGTCATGCGGCAATCAAAGTCAACATGCCGCTCGAACAAAATAAAATGGAATGGTTGATTGCAGAACTGGCGAAAACTGAATGTCCGATGTCGTGCCCGCATGGGCGGCCTGTCGTTCTGCGATACTCGATGAAGGATATTCAGAGAGCGTTTAAGAGAATCTAGGTCGAGCGTCGAGCGTCGGGCGTCGCACATCCAGCGTCGCGCGTGCAGCGTCGTGCGTTTGCCGTAGGTCGTTGGTCGTTCATCGTTGGTCGTTGGTCGTTCGGTTCTAAATGTGACAGTTCCAGATTCAACTCGCTCGAAAAAACTGTTATTGCCCGTTGGCATCGTGACGCTCGCGCTGGTGGTCTCCACCGTGTATTTGGTCCACTATTACGGCGAGAATCGGCCGACGGTCGCCCAGCCGGATGCAGGACGGACTCACGCCGCCAGGATCCACGATCGAACTGTTTATTTGACAAGCGGAGAATATGCTCTGGCCTTCGCCAGCCACGCGGTCGCTATTGTGGCGGTCGGAGTTTTTGTCGGAATCTTACTGCGGTCAAGAACTCGGCGTGGACGACCCGCACCTTGACTCAGCCCCTGCGGTAACATCACTTGTCCAGATAGACGCATCTTGCTGACGGCTCGCTGCTGATGTCTAACAGCTATTTATGACTCCTGACGAACTCATTCAGCTCCGGCGCGACAAGTGGCATGTGAACGGCAATCCCGTTCGCACCCTGGAGGACGCTCGCTCGTTCATTGAATCGGTTGGGTTCTGCCTTCTGTTCCCGGTTTCAACACCCGTGCTTGTGCCGACCTTCGTCGGGGCATGGTCGGGATCGGATGAACGGCTCCCGACGCAGCGCGAGGCTTACAAAGATCCTCGTGCGAACGACGCGCGGGAGCTGATGGTCCGCTCGCTTCGCGATAAAACTGCATACGAGGCGAATCTGTTCGGTGAGGACAACGCGTTCTTGCTCTCTGCTTCGGTGTTTCCGTATTTCTACGCGCTGGTTGGCGAGCGCAATCCGCGGCAGGCGCCACAACCCGGGCCGAGATCGCCGTACTCACAGCTGGCTTGCGACGCCTATCAGATCATCCATCGCAAGGGGCCGATTTCCAAGTTGAAATTGGTGGAAGAGTTGGGGAAAGGAATTTCGCTGGCGGCACTCGATCGGGCGCTCGCTGAACTATGGTCCAAGCTACGTATCGCGCGGGTGGATTACCACGAACGCGAAGGAGCGTCGTGGGACGTGCTCTACCGCTGGGCCCCGGACCCGGTGAATGAAGGCGTGAACTGTTCGGTGAATTCGGCGCTTTCGGCGCTAGTGTCGAAGTATTTGGATTGCGTGATTGCGGCCGATTTGCCGGAGCTGGAAACTTTTTTGGGAAATTTTGTCGCGCGCTCGCGCGTGCGGGAAGCCGTGAACGGGCTATTGGCCGCTCGAGAGTTGAGTTTCGTGCCGATAGGGCACCGGTCGTTGATTCAGGTAACGCAAGCGCAACCAGCGCGCCAGTCGGGAACGAGATAAATGAGCGCGATCGGAAACTGGCCAACCGCTCTGCGATGATTGAATGCCCCGGAGCAGAGAAAACGGGAAGGGCACGGCTTCCAGCCGTGCCAAACCGACTAACGGAAGCATACGCCACGACTGAAAGTCGCGCCTTTCCCGTTTATGGACCGTCGGGAGTCCTTCCCAAGGACGTTCATGGAAACGCACCGTGTACAATCGCACTCGGAGATGACCGACTCGCCTCCTCGCAAACTGATCATTGCCATCGATGGCCCGGCGGGTGCTGGGAAGAGCACCATCGCATCACGCCTGGCGCGCAAGCTGGGATACGTCAATCTTGAGAGCGGCGCGATGTATCGCGCACTGGCGCTGAAAGCGATTGAGCGCGACATCTCATTCGATGACGAGGCTGCGCTTGCCGTGCTGGCGCACAATTCTCGAATCCAGCTAGAACCGACTCTGGGCGGCAATCGCGTGCTGCTCGATGGGCGGGACGTCACTCCGCGGGTGCGCGAGACCGATGTTTCCGAAGCGGCTTCGCGCGTGTCTGTGCATCCGCAAGTCCGCGAATGGATGGTTGCAAAACAGCGCGAGCTTGGAGTTCGCGGTGGAGTCGTCATGGAAGGGCGCGACATTGGGACCAAAGTCTTTCCCGACGCAGACGTCAAGATTTTTCTCGACGCCGACCCGGTGATCCGGGAGCAACGTAGGCAGAAACAGCAGTACCCGCACGGCGCTTCGGCCGAGTCCATGGCGGCTGAACTACGTGAACGCGACCGGCGCGATCGGAACCGCGCCAACTCTCCGCTCGAGCCTGCGCCAGATGCGACCGTGCTGGATTCCACTTCGCTTTCTGAGGATGAGGTATTGCAGCGGGTGGAGGAATTGGTGGCGAAGAAGCTCAACGCAACTTGACCGGTGATCTTCGCATTCTCGGGAGGAGCATGAAAATCCCACTAATATTCGCTTATACCTTGCTGGCTTCTGTTTCGCTGCTCGCCCCGCAGCGCGTGGCATCGCGCCAAGTCGTCCGACTGCGTAAGGTGGTTGATCTCACGCACACCTTGAATGCCAGCACACCAACGTACGAAGAAAGCGCGGAGCCTGCGTATCGGGCCAAGACGGTGGCAACCCTCGAAAAAGAGCATTACTTTGCGCGCGAGATTTGCCTTCCTGAACATTTCGGTACACACCTCGATGCGCCCGCGCACTTCGCGAAGGGGCTGTGGACGGTAGATCAGATTCCGCCTGAGCGCCTATTTGCGGCTCTGGTGGTCATCGACGTCAGCGACAAAGTAAAGAGCGACGTGGATTACCGGCTTTCGGTCGGAGACATCTCCCGCTGGGAAAAAGCCCACGGTGAGATCCCCGCGCGTGCAGTGGTAGTTTTACGCACGGGATGGGAATCGCGCTGGAATTCCGCTAAGGATTATCGAAATCCAGATGCGAAAGGGGTGATGCACTTCCCCGGATATTCCGTGGAAGCGGCGAAGTTGCTGGTCGAGGGCCGCAAAGTTTACGGTCTCGGGATCGACACGCTCAGCATCGATTACGGTCCTTCGCCAGATTTCCCCGTCCATCAATATTCTTTGGCGCACAGCATCTATCATCTCGAGAATGTGGCTAATCTCGATAGCGTCCCTCCAACTGGCGCCCTGATAGTGGTGGCGCCGATGAAGCTGGAGGGCGGATCGGGAAGCCCAGTGCGGCTTTTGGCGATAGTCGAGTAGCCTGCACAAGCGCCGAGTGCCGAATATGCTTCCCGAGGCGGAAAGACCTTCAGGCAAAATAGTGTATCGCACGGCATGATAACCCCGGCAGAAGGAGCAAGCGAGCGAATGTCAACTGGCGATCTGCTGACTGCTCTGCGTCAAGATGTGAAGTATGGCCTGCGCATGCTGGCCAAGAGCCCCGGATTCACGCTAGCCGCGGTTGTAACTCTCGCACTTGGCATTGGGGGTAACACCGCGATTTTCACCGTGACAAATGCTTTGCTGCTGCGAGCGCTTCCTTATAAAGATCCCGGCCGGCTGGTGATGCTCAACTCAGCGCGACGCGGCAGCGCCGATCAGGGCGGAAACATTTCTTTGAACCGGTATGAGTTGATACGCGACCGCAACCATTCTTTTTCCGGTACGGCCGTGTGGGCAATCGATTCTTTCAACCTCACCGGACGAGGCGAGCCGGAACAAGTCCCTGTCGCGCGCGTCTCGCCGAATTTTTTTGATCTGCTCGGTGTGGTTCCGCAACTTGGGCGAGCCTTTAACGCGCAAGATGGGCAGGTGGCCGGACCGCCGGTGGTGATGATCAGCGACGCACTGTGGCACACGCATTTCGGCAGAGATCGCGGAATCGTTGGGCAGACAGTCACATTGGACTCGCAGCCTTACACAATCATCGGGGTGCTGCCCGCAGGCATCCAGTTTCCTTTTGTCGGCACCGCGGACGTTTGGTCGCCCCGCCACTTCGAACTTACATTCATGACGCCAGAGCATCTGCGGGCGGGAGTCGGCTATCTGACCGCGGTTGCGCGGCTCGCTTCGGGCATATCCATCAAGTCGGCGTCGTCGGAAATGGATGTGTTGAATGCGCAGTACACGCAGGAGTTTCCCAAGGCTCCCGACACCGGGCCGGATGTTTCGGTGGTCGTTGGGAACCTACAAGAGCTGACCGTCGCGAATGTTCACAGCCTGTTTTTGGTTCTCTCGATTGCAGTTGGCCTGGTGTTGATGATTGCGTGCGCCAACGTGGCTAGCCTGCTGCTTTCGCGCGCACTGGCACGGAGCAAAGAAATCGCAATTCGCAGCGCGCTGGGAGCACGGCGCAGCGCGATTATTCGCCAGTTGCTGATTGAAAGCACGCTGCTGGCGTTAATCAGCGGTGGACTCGGCTTGGGGCTTGGAATATGGGGAACAAGAATCCTGGGAGGTTTTGGCCAGGCAAATTTGCCGGGCGGCTTCGATTTTTCAGTCGATGGTCATGTGTTGATGTTCACGTTGTTTGTTTCGCTGCTTACCGGTCTGATCTTTGGAAGTTTCCCGGCACTCAAGCTGGCGCGGACCAACATCAATTCTGAGTTGCGTGATGAAGGCCGCGGAACCACGGGTGGGCACCGGCGCATGCAGGCGAACAATCTTCTTGTGATTTTTCAGATTGCGGTGTGCATGCTGCTGCTGATCGGCGCCAGCCTCATGATTCAAACATTCGCCCACCTGCAGCATGTGGAACTCGGTTTTGATCCTGCGAACGTGCTTTCGATGAATATTTCTTTGCCTACAGTGAAGTACGCCAAGGCGGAGCAGCAGACCGCATTCTTCGACGAGCTTCTGCGCAAGGTGGACGCCGTTCCCGGCGTGCGGAGTGCGTCAATTTCGGCGGCTCTGCCGCTGACACCGCGACGCATCACCCCCATCTTGCCGGAAGGCCAGCCCGAAGTTCCGCTGGCGCAACGACCGTTCATCATTATTGAAGCCATTGGCGCGCAGTGGTTTCAAACCTTGCGGGTCCCGATGAAGATGGGGCGAGCTTTCACCGATGCTGATAATGCGCAGGCGCCGCGCGTCGTAATCGTGAACGAAGCGCTGGCCCGCCGCTTCTGGCCGAACGAGAATGCAATCGGAAAACATATTATCGTCGGACGCCAGACTGCAGCCGAAGTCGTGGGGATGGCCAGTGATATAAAAAACAATGGCCTGGCCGTGGATGCGCAGCCGCAACTCTACTTGCCATTTCCGCAACTCCCTTGGGGAAACATGAACCTGCTGGTGAGGGCGGCCATCGATCCCCATCAGTTGGTTTCGACGTTGCGGCAGCAGGTTTATTCGATTGATCCCGATCAGCCAATCACCCAAGTTCAGACGATGGACGAACTGCTCGCGGCTTTTCGCGCGCAGCCTCGATTCACGGTTTTCCTGCTGTCGTCACTTTCCTCGATGGCGCTGGTTCTTGCGATCGTCGGAATTTATGGCGTGATCGCGTATACGGTGGCGCAGCGCCGTCACGAGCTTGGAATTCGCATGGCGCTGGGCGCGGAAAGAAACGATGTGCTGCGGCTTATCGTTTTGCGTGGATTATTTCTAACCGTGATTGGAGTCGTTATCGGGTTGATCGCCGCCTTGGCGTCTACGCAGGTGATGGCCAGCTTGCTCTATCACGTCAGAGTGCGAGACCTGCCAACGTTTGTGCTGGCTTCGGTGCTCTTCTTGCTGGTGGGGATTGCGGCAAGTTATCTTCCCGCGCGAAAAGCCCTGAGTGTGGACCCGAGAGAGGCGCTGAGGGGGAGCTAAGCCACCTCCAAGTGGCCGCACACAGACTCCAGTCTGGTTTTCGGCAGTAACGCTGGACAATCCATTCAGACAGTTCTAGTCTCACTGTTTTCACAAATCCATGCGCATCGCGATTGATACCGGGGGCACATTCACCGACTGCGTTTACTTGAAACATGGCGCCCTAGCGGTGCTCAAGGTGCTCTCGACGCCGGACGATCCCGCGAGATCGGTGCTCGAAGCCATTCGGCAGATCACAACTGGTATAGGGGCAGCGCTTCAGGCCCGCCCAACTCAATCCCATGACCGCCTCGAAGTTCGTCACGGAACGACCATCGGCACCAACGCTTTGCTCGAACGCAAGGGCGCGCGCGTAGCCTTTGTCACCAGCGCCGGATTCGAAGACACAATTGCCATTGGCCGCCAGAATCGGCAAGACCTTTACAACTGGTTGGCAACGCCGAAGCCGTGCCTGGTCCCTGGGGAGTTGAGATTCGGAGTGAAGGAGCGAGCCAGCGCCGAGGGCGAAATTCTGATCTCACCATCTGAAAAAGACCTGGCCGAACTGTGCGACAAGATCGGATCTAGCGGCGCCGAGAGCATTGCGATCTCGCTGCTGTTCTCGTTTGCAAATCCGGAGAATGAAAGACGCGTAGCTG
>Ga0209580_10000481_pt1 | contig 21822 bp, 23 predicted proteins | sample Coa_R1_5_FD_187153 | JGI IMG/M metagenome (GOLD analysis project Ga0209580, IMG submission 187153) | Surface soil microbial communities from Centralia Pennsylvania, which are recovering from an underground coalmine fire - Coalmine... | ecosystem: Environmental > Terrestrial > Soil >... | reverse complement strand
GGCTCGTGCCGCGACAGCCGAAGGTGTCGCTCATCAGCGAACAGGGGACGAAGATGGGCCGCCAGAGCTTCATCCATATCGAGCTCGCATATGGCTCCGACCCCGACATCCCCGAGCGTATCGAAGTGGGTGGCGCCGTCTGTCCGGTGGTCTCAGGCACGATGTCAGACTTCGCCTAGTTGGTGGTCGACAGCTACAGATTCCTGCCGCGCAGCTTTCGCCCGCTGTACGAAGGGCGCGGCCCGTTTCCGGGTGAGGAGCGGCCCGTCTGGGCGCCGTTCCCGAAGCGCCTCGCCGGATCGCGGATCGCGCTGCTGACCTCCGCCGGGATCTACTTCAAGGCCGGCCAGCCCTCGTTCGACGTCGAGCGCGAGCGCGATCGACCGGAGTGGGGCGACCCGAGCTGGCGCCCGATCCCGGCCTCCGCGAACCCCCGGGACCTGGCCGCCGCGCACCTGCATCTGAATGACGAGGACCTGCTCGCCGACCCCGAGATCGCGCTGCCCATGAGGCGGCTCGAAGAGCTGGCGGGCGAGGGCGTGGTCGGAGGCGCGGTCGCGCAGCACGTCGCCGTGATGGGCTACCAGGACCGGCGGTTGAGGGACTGGCGGCGCGGCACCGCGCCCGAGATCGCCGCGCACCTGCGCGAGCAGGGCGCCGACGGCCTGATCCTCGCGCCGGCTTGACCCGACTGCTGCACTAACGTGCCCGTGCTGGCACGGTGGATCGAGGCGGCCGGGATTCCGACGGTGACCGTCACCATGATGCCCGCCCTGGCCGAGGAGCGACGCGCGCCACGCATCGTCGGTGTCGAGTTTCCCTACGGTCATGCGTTTGGCATGCCACACGACGCGGCGATGCAGCGGAGGACGCTCGAGCTTGCGCTGCGCGTCCTGGCGGGCGCGCCGAGCTTCGGGACCAGGGTCGACCTGGACGTCGAGTGGCCCGTCCCGCTGCGGGAGGCCTATCGCGCCTGGCAGCCCAAGGAGCCGAGTCCGATCGTCAAGAAGATGCTGGAGGTGAGGCAAGCGAATGCCACATGAAGCCGTGATCCGGACCGCCGGCGATGGAGTGCCGGCGCAGGTGGAACCCGAATCGATCCTCGTCGCTCATCATCGGGCTGGGGTCGCCGAGCTGAAGATGGAGCGCCTTACCGGTGGCCACCTGCTGCACCTCGCGCTGGCGGGCTGCGTCTTCAACAACGTGCTGCGGCTGGCGAAAGACAAGGGCATCTCGGTCGACGAGGCGAGCGTGCGCGTCGACGGCGAGTTCACCGCCGACGGCGATTCGACGGGCATCACATGCGACGTGAAGGTGTTCGGCGACGCCAGCCCCGAGCAGCTGCGGGCCCTGGCGTCCGAAGCGTTCGACGAGTCGACAGTGAGGGTCGTCCTGAAGCGCGCGACGACCGTGGACCTGACCGGCGGCTAGCCTGAACGACTCACAAGCCGCGCCAGAAGACAGCATGGAGATGAGCACGATGACCCGCGATTTCGCCGCGCCGGCCACGGAAGCCGAGCTGGAGGCCCTTGCCGCGCGGCTGCGCGAGCGCAACTTCGAGGTGGTGATCGTCAGCGACGCGGCCGAAGCCCGGGCTGAGGTCTTGAGGCGCATCCCCCAGGGCGCGACAGTCCACTCCGGCAAGTCGAAGACGCTGGAGGACGCCGGCGTGTGGAAGGAGCTGATGGAGAACGAGGCCTACGACTTCGTCCGCCGCCGCACCTACAAGATGGACGCGCGGACGCAGCGCGACGAGATCCGCCGGCTCGGTGCCGCGCCCGACGTGATGCTCGGCAGCGTTCACGCGGTGACGGAGGCCGGTCAGCTCGTGATCACCTCGGCCAGCGGCAGCCAGCTCGGGCCCATCGCGTCAGGGGCCGGGAAGCTGGTCCTCGTGATCGGAAGCCAGAAGATCGTGCCCGACCTCGACACCGCGTTCCGGCGCATCAAGGAGCACGTCTTCCCCTACGAGGACGCGCGCCTCCGCGAGGCGATGGGCGTCGGCACGAAGATCACGCGCACGCTGATCCTCGAGCAGGACTTCACGCCCGGCCGGACCACCGTGATCCTGGTCCGCGAACCGCTCGGGGTCTAACCCCTCATTGCTTCGGGTCGAGCTTGATCGACGCCGAGTTGATGCAGTAGCGCAGCCCTGTCGGGTCCGGGCCGTCGTCGAAGACGTGCCCGAGGTGGCCGCCGCAGCTGGCGCAGTTGACCTCGGTCCGGACCATGAAGTGACTGTCGTCGACCGCCTCCTCGATCGGGGCGCCCTCGGCCGGCGCGTAGAAGCTCGGCCATCCGCAGTGCGCGTCGAACTTGGTCTCCGACTCGAACAGCCTGGCGCCGCAGCCCGCGCACAGGTACGCGCCGGGCGTCTTCGTGTCCCAGTACTCGCCCGTGAAGGGCCGCTCGGTCCCTTTCTCGCGCAGCACGTGGTACTGCATCGGGGTCAGGTCGCGCTTCCATTCCGCCTCGGACTTGTGCACGGTCTCGGTCTTCTTCACGGCTCTACTTTGCCACTTTCCCGGCGGTGCCAAACTGACCATTGATGCCGGACAAGCATGTCGCCGCTCGCCTGAAAAGGGAGCACGTCATCTGGCTCGTGACGGTCGGGCGGGACAGCCACCCGCACGGAGTGCCGGTGTGGTTCTGGTGGGATGGCGATTCGTTTCTCGTCTACTCGGTCCCTGGGCAGAAGGTGAACGACATCCGGGCGAATTCAAACGTCCACCTGCACCTCAACACCGACTCCGAGGGAGACGGCGTGGTCCGGATCGAAGGGAGCGCGAGGATCGGGCGCGGCGAGCCGCCCGCGTTCAAAGTGCCGGGCTACGTCCGCAAGTACCGCGCCCTGATCAGGGGCCTCGACATGACGCCGCAGAGCTTTTCCGAGCAGTACAGCGTCCCGATCCGCATCCGCCCGACGCGGTTTCACTAACGTTTTCCGGATGACCCACCCGCTGCGCATCGGAATCAAGCACTCCGGCCAGGACACCACCATCGAATCCCTGCGCGCCGTCTGGCGCATCGCCGACGAGGGCGGCTTCGACCACGTGTGGGACTTCGACCACCTTGCGTCGATCGGCGGCGGCGGACCCGACCGGCCGATCTTCGAGGGCTGGTCCCTTCAGGCGGCGATGGCCGAGGCGACCCAACGCGTGCGGATCGGCTGCCTGGTCACCGGCAACACGTACCGCAACCCCGCGCTGCTCGCGAAGATCGCCGTCACGGTCGACCACCTGTCCGGCGGCCGGCTCGAGCTCGGCATCGGGGCCGCCTGGGCGGAGATCGAGCACCGGATGTACGGCATCGAAGGCCTGGACCACCGCGTCGGTCGCCTGAGCGAGTCGCTGCAGATCCTCAAGTCGCTGTTCACGAAGGAGCGGACGAACTTCGAGGGCCGCTACTACCGCATGACCGACGCGATCGCCAACCCGAAGCCGGTCCAGAAGCCGCATCCGCCGTTGTGGATCGGGGCGTCAGGCCCGAGCACGCTCCGCCTCGTGGCGCGCCACGCCGACGTCTGGAACATCGCCGGCGGCGACCCCGACCGCGTCATCGAGCTGACCGCGGACCTGGAGCGCGCCTGCGCCGAGGTGGGCCGCGACCCTTCCGAGATCCGCCGCTCGCTGCAGTTCGGCTGGGATGGGAAGGACCGAGCCGAGCTGGTCGAGCTGTCGGCCAGGTACCTGGAGCTCGGCGTCACCGAGCAGGTGATCTACCTGCGGGGCGACTCACCGGAGGGGCTGGCGACCAGGATCGCGGAGGCGCTGCCCGACCTGCGCCAGCTCGCCGGAGCGCGTTCCTAGGAAAACATCGTTGACGCGACATATGTCGCTGCCGTAATATGTCGTCATGCCCGACGTGTTCCAGGTCCTGGCCGACCCCACCCGGCGCCGGCTCGTCGATGCCCTCCGCGGCGGCGAGCGCTCGGTGGGAGAGCTCGTCGAGATGGTCGACATCGGACAGCCCGGCGTGTCGCGGCAGCTGGCGATCCTCGAGGACGCCAATTTCGTAGTCGTGCGGCCGGAGGGCCGGCGCAGGCTCTACGCGCTGCGACCGGAGCCGTTCCAGGAGCTGTCGCGGTTCGTGACGGCATACCGCGCGATCTGGGAGGGGCGACTCGACAGGTTTGCCGCCGAGCTCGTGCGGCGCAAGAGCATCAGGAACAACAAGGAGAAGAAGCAGTGATCCGACCATGCATCGTCTACGTCGATCGCGCCGAGGAGGCGATCAATTTCTACGTTTCGATCTTCCCCAACTCGCGGGTGCTGAGCCTCCAGCGCAGCGAGGGCGACGGGCCCGTCGCCAAGGGCAGGGTCCTCGCCGCGACGTTCGAGCTCGACGGGCGCGAGTACGTCGCGTTCGACGGCGGCCCTTCCTTCAACTTCAGCGAGGGAATGTCGCTGATGGTGATGTGCAAGAGCCAGGAGGAGGTCGACCGCTACTGGACGAAGCTGATCGCGAGCGGCGGCGAGGAAGGTCCGTGCGGATGGCTCAAGGACCGGTTCGGCCTCTCGTGGCAGATCGTCCCCGAGGCGCTCGGCCAGATGCTGTCGGACCCGCATTCGGGAAACTCGCAGGCTGCCATTCAGGCGATGCTGAAGATGAAGAAGCTCGACATCGCGACCCTGCAGAGGGCGTACCAGAGTGCCGCGTAAGCTCACGCTCGAGCGCACCCTGGACGCGTCGATCGACGACGTCTGGGACTTGTGGACGACGAGGGATGGGATCGAATCCTGGTGGGGCCCGGAGGGATTCAGGGTCGCCGTGCGCGACCTGGATCTCCGTCCGGGTGGCGAGCTCCTCTACGCGATGGGCGCGACCGGGGCGGACCAGATCGAGTACATGAAGAAGGCCGGCATGCCGCTCGAGAATCACCACCGGGTCATCTACACGCAGGTCGACCGGCCCCGGCGGCTCGCCTACAACGAGGTAGTGGACTTCATCCCCGGGGTCGACACCTACCAGGTCGAGACTGTGGTGGAGCTCCACGAGGTCGCCGGCGGCGTGCGCCTGGTGCTGACCTTCGACGCGATGCACGACGACCGCTGGACGCAGCTCGCGACGATGGGGCGCGAGAGCGAGCTCGGGAGGCTCGTGAAGGTGCTGGCGGCGCGTTCCTGAATCGCGCGAGAATGGGTCATCCGCCGCCTGCGTTTTGAAAGGAGGTAGCCATGGCCGACAGCGTTTACCGCGTGACCGAGCTCATCGGGACCAGCAGCCAGTCCTGGGAGGCGGCGGCCAGGACCGCCGTGGAGACGGCGGCCAAGTCGCTGCGAGACCTTCGGGTGGCCGAAGTCGTCGAGCAGGACATGACGATCGAGAACGGCAAGGTCACGAGCTACCGGGTCAAGCTGAACGTCTCGTTCAAGTACCTGCCCGAGGACGCGCCCGCCAGGAGCAAGGCCGCCACCCGCCGCCGCTGAGGCTACGGGGCGGTTGCGGCCTGGAGCTGGCAGCCGGCGGCTTTGAGCTCCTCGAGGGCCTGGAGCCCGGTGGCCTCGGTGACCGCGGCGCACAGGTTGACCAGGACGCGGACCTGGAACTCGTTCTTGCGCGCGTCGAGGGCGCTCGCCCGCACGCAGTAGTCCGTGGCGATGCCGCAGACGTCGATGTGGTCGATGCGCTGCTCCTTGAGCACGTCGAGCAGCGGATGGCCGCGGGCGTCGACGCCCTCGAAGGCCGAATAGGCGGCTGCGTGACGGCCCTTGCTGACGATCGCCTGGATGTACTTCTCCCGCACCAGGTTGGCCACCGGCGGGACGAACGCCGCCCCCGGCGTCCCGATCACGCAGTGCGGCGGCCAGGTGTTGATGTAGTCGGGTGTCGCCGAGAAATGGTCGGCCGGGTCCTCGTGGTAGTCGCGCGACGCCACGACAAACTGGTACTCGGTCCTGAAGTGCCTGATGTGGCGCGCGACCTGGGCCGCCACCTGCAGTCCATTGGGCACCGACAGGCTGCCGCCCTGCACGAAGTCGGCCTGGAGATCGACCGCCAGGAGCGCGTTCCTCATAGCACCTTCCTCGCGTCTTGCTCAACGCGTAATTAGACTGCCGTTATGGCCTCCGTGATAGTAGCGGGCGCGCGCACGCCCTTTGGCAAGTTCGGGGGCGCGTTCAAGGAGGTCCCTGCCAAGACGCTCGGCGCGCACGCCATCCGCGCGGCCCTGGACCGGGCCGGCGTCAAGGGCTCCGAGGTCGACTACGTGATCATGGGCCAGGTCCTCCAGGCCGGCGCCGGCCAGATCACCGCCCGCCAGGCGGCGATCGAGGCAGGCATCCCGCAGGAGGTCCCGGCGATCACGATCAACAAGGTCTGTCTCTCGGGCCTCAACGCGATCGCCCTGGCCGACCAGCTGATCCGCGCCGGGGAGGTCGAGGTCGTCGTGGCCGGCGGCATGGAGTCGATGTCCGAGGCGCCGTACCTCATGCCGAAGGCGCGCTTCGGCGCCCGGATGGGCGACACGGAGCTGGTCGACTCGATGGTCCACGACGGGCTCTGGTCGACCTTCACCGGTCAGCACATGGGCGAGAGCTCGGACGAGGTGAACCGGGAGCTCGAGCTCAGCCGCGAGGAGCAGGACGCCTGGGCCGCGCGGTCCCACCAGCGCGCCGAGGAGGCGTGGGCGAACGGCGCGATGAAGGACGAGGTGGTCGTCGTCGCCCTGCCGCAGAAGCGCGGCGAGGCTGTGAAGGTCGAGCGGGACGAGGGCGTGCGGCCGGGCACGACCGTCGAGTCGCTCGCCAAGCTGGCGCCCGCGTTCAGCAAGGGGGGCACCATCACCGCCGGGAACGCGTCGCAGATCTCCGACGGTGCCGCGGCCGTCGTGGTGATGTCGAGGGAACGCGCGCGCAGGTCGGGGGTGGAGCCGCTGGCCGAGGTCGTGGCCCACGGCATGAGCGCCGACCGCTACTCGTGGCTGCACACTGTGCCGGCGCTCGCCCTGAGCAGCGCGTTGAAGAAGGCCGGCCTCGAGGTCGGCGACCTGGACCTGGTCGAGATCAACGAGGCGTTCGCGGCGGTCGCCCTCAACACGACCCGGATGCTCCAGCTCGACGAGGATCGGGTCAACGTGAACGGCGGCGCGGTCGCGCTGGGGCATCCGATCGGCGCCAGCGGCGCGCGCCTCGTGCTCACCGTCGCCGAGGAGCTCAAGCGGCGGGGCCTGCGCACCGGGGCGGCAGCGCTGTGCGGCGGCGGCGGCCAGGGCGACGCGCTGATCGTCCGACGTCCGGAACCGTGACCGCAAGGACGGCCGCGCCACACGGTTCCTGGGCTTCGCCCATCACACCCGAGCTTCTCCTCAAAGGCACCGTCCACATGCGCAACCAGATGCTGCGGTGGGACGGCGACGACCTCTACTGGTCGGAGCTTCGCCCCTACGAGGGCGGGCGGATCGTGGTCTGCAGGCGCGAGGCCGGCGGCGCCATCGCCGACGTCACTCCGCCCGGTTTCAACTCGCGCTCCCGCGTCCACGAATACGGAGGCGGCCACTTCGCGGTGAGCGGCGGGACCGTGTGGTTCACCAACTTCGACGACCAGCGCCTGTACCGCCAGGAAAAGGGCGGAGACCCGCGGCCGATCACCGCCGCGTCGGACGTCCGGCACGCCGACATGGCAGTCGACGCGCGGCGCGGCCTGGTCTTCGCGGTGCGCGAAGACCACACGACAGGCGCGCGCGAGGCGGTGAACACGCTGGTCGCCCTCCCGGCAGACGGCAGGGGCGAGGCGACCACGATCGCCGCCGGCAACGATTTCTACTCCTCGCCAAAGCTGAGCCCCGACGGCGGGCGGCTCGCCTGGACGACGTGGAACCATCCGAACATGCCGTGGGACGGCACCGAGCTCTGGATCGGCGAGCTGGACCGCGACGGGCACGTCGCGTCGTCGCGCAGGATCGCGGGCGGCCAGAGCGAGTCCGTCGTGCAGCCGGAATGGTCGCCGATGGGTGAGCTCTATTTCGTTTCCGACCGGACCGACTGGTGGAACCTCTACCGGGCGCGGGGCGAGGGCGATGAGCCGGTGTGCCGCTACGGGGCGGAGTTCGCCGCACCGCAGTGGGTGTTCGGCCAGCGGTTCTACGACTTCGCCGGCCCCGACGAGATGGTCTGCCTCTACACGCTCGCGAGCGGCGCGAAGCTCGGGCGGCTGGACCTCAACAGCGGCACGCTGCACCACATCGAGCTGCTCTACTCTGGCCTGCACAACCTGCAGGTCAGCGGGCGCAAGGCCGCGTTGTTCGCCAGCTCGGCGACGCTGGCGGAGCGCGTGCTGGTGATCGACCTCGACTCGCAGGCCGAAGACGTGGTGAAGGTCGCCAATCCCGCGCGCATCGACCCGGGCTATTTCTCGATCCCGAAACCCATCGAGTTTCCGACCGAGCACGGTGTCAGCGCGCACGCGTTCTTCTACCCGCCGAGGAACAGGGACTTCGAGGCGCCGGCCGGCGAGAAGCCACCGCTCGTGGTCCACTGCCACGGCGGTCCGACGGGCTCGGCCGGGCCGACGTATCCGTTCGAGTACCAGTACTGGACCAGCCGCGGGATCGCCCTGGTCGACGTGAACTACGGCGGCTCGGCGGGCTACGGACGCGCGTACAGGGCCCGGCTCAACGGCGAATGGGGCGTGGTCGACGTCGACGACTGCATCAACGCCGCGCGATTCCTGGTCGAGCAGGGCCTCGTGGACGGCGATCGCGTCTCCATCACCGGCGGGTCGGCGGGCGGCTACACCGCGCTGCTGTCACTGACGAAGCGGGATTTCTACGACGCAGGCGCGAGCCACTACGGCATCGGCGACCTGGTGCTGTTCATCCAGGAGACGCACAAGTTCGAGTCGCACTACACGGATACGCTGGTCGGCGCCTATCCCGAGCGGGCCGGCGTGTACCACGACCGCTCGGCGATCTACTTCGCGGACGACCTGAGGTGCCCGGTGATCCTCTTCCAGGGCCTCGAGGACAAGGTGGTGCCGCCGAGCCAGGCCGAGACCTTCGTCGCCGTGTGCATGAAAAAAGGTCTGCCCTACGCCTACGTTCCGTTCGAGGGCGAGCAGCACGGGTTCCGCCAGGACAAGAACATCCGCCGCTCGATCGAGGGCGAGCTTTACTTCCTATCGCGGATCTTCGGCTTCGAGACGGCGGACCGTATCGAGCCGGTGGAAATCGAAAATTTTTCGGCCAAGCCGGGTGGGTAGCCCCTCCCGACCGGACCCGCTGCGCGAGCCGGGTCACCCTCCCCATGGATGGGGAGGTGATCGCCTTATCGTTTCCGAAGTCGGCGTGGCGGAATGGCAGACGCGCCAGCCTTAGGAGCTGGTGCCCGAAAGGGCGTGGAGGTTCGAATCCTCTCGCCGACACCAGTTCGGGGCCGGGTGGCCTAAAGTTCAGCTTTCGTGGCGAAGCTCCTCAGGCGGGGCCGGAAGCAGGATGCCGGCCCCGAGATGAACGGGTCCCAAGCCAAGGCTGCGAGCAACGGACATCGGAGCATCGGCGGCTACCGCGTGCTGCGCGAGCTCGAGACGGACAGCCTCGGTTCGGTGTACGAAGCGGAGCATCCGCGGCTGCACCGCCGCGTCGCCGTGCGCACCATCGGTTCGGGCGTCGCCCGCGACGTCAGCTTTTCGCGCCGCTTCCTGCTCGAGCTGCGCTCCTACACGGCGCTGGAGCACGAGGCCATTCCGCGCCTCTACGAGCTGGCCTACGACGGCGAATCGCCGTACCTCGTCACCGAGATGGTGCCCGGACGCACCCTCGACCAGCTCATGGGCGACGGCCAGCGCTACGAGCCACCTGGCATCGTCTCGCTGCTGCGGCCGATCGCCGCGGCCCTCGACTACGCGCATTCGCGCGCGACGGTCCACCGCGACGTCAAGCCGGCCAGCATCCTGCTCGCCGACGACGGACGCACGCTGCTCACCGGTTTCGGGCTCGGCACCGTCGCGTCTTTCAACACGGGGCCCGGCGCGAGCGGACCTGTGGCGCCCGACTACGTCGCCCCGGAACGCCTGGTCGGCCGCGAGGTCGACGGGCGCGCAGACGTGTACTCGATGGCAGCGGTCATCTTCGAAGCGGTGACGGGCCGGCGGCCCTTCTCGTCGAAGAGCTGGATCGAGACGCTCAGCCGCCGCCTCTACGAGTCCCCTCCGAGCGTGCGGGACGTGGTGTCCGACCTTCCCGCGTCGTTCGCGACGGTGCTGCAGCAGGCGATGGACCGCGACCCCGACCGGCGGCCGGCGACCGCCGGCGAGCTGCTGAACCGCCTCGAGTCGTCGCTTGCATCACCGAACGGAAGCGTGTCCGCAGTGCGCTGGCTCGAGCCGGCCAGGCGCGGCGTGAAATTCGGTCTGACCGCGGTCGTGTTCGCGGTGGTCGGAGCGGGGGAGATCGCCTGGCTCGTTGCGGGTCCCGGCCTGAAGCTGCTGTCGAAGTTCCTCGGGCTGCGCTAGCCCCGGGCCGCTCTACCCGACGCGCCCGTCGATCATCAGGACCGAGTTGCAGGTGAAGAGGCGGTCCACGGTGAAACCGGGGTTCACGTTGGACGGGTCCTGCCCGATCGCGGTCGCGATCTGCGACACGATCTGCTGAGCCGGCACGCTCATGCCGAACACCTGCGCGCCTACGGCCATGATGTCGAGCGATCCGTTGTGCGCCACCATCACGACCGACCCGCTCCAGCCGACGCCGTTGTAGGTCCCGTTGCCTTCGACGATCGCTCCCGCGGGTGAGTCGCCGTTGATGGTCAGGTGCAGGTTGGTCAACCCGGGCACGTTCACCTGCCCCGTGAGGCCCTCCGCCGTGTAGCCGCGGTGGATCGCCCTTCCCGACTCGACGTCGGCGCTGGCGCAGGCCTCGACCGAGGCGACCGCGAGAAACGGTTCCTCACCGTTGGCGCCGAGGCCGCTCACGCCTGTGATAGTGAATGTGTAGATCCCGGCGGGACCGTTGTTCACGATGACCACGATCGGTGACGGCCCGGTGCCGACGTAGGTCTGGCCGTCCGGCGCCGTGATGGTCAGCTTCATCGCGCTGCCGGGGTAGCCGAGGGAGCCCTTGACGAGCGCGCCGCCCGCGTAGCTGTACGTGTAGGTCTGCGTCTCGCCGTTGTGCAGTGGAGCTCCGATGTAGTCCTGCTCGGTGCCCGGCGTGGTGCCCGCCTCAGCCGCGTCCGAAGCCGCAAGCGCGGGGCCGAAGGGGTCGTTGGGATCCGGCTGGATCTGTATCGGCGCGCCGATGTTGCCCTGCGCGTCGGCCGTGGCCTGCTGGCCCGCGACCAGGTGCACGTGGTTCTTGCCGTCGAAGTCGAGCTGGCCTTCGAAGAGCTTGACCGTCATCTTGCCGTCGGGCGTGATGTAGACCTCGAACTTGGTCCCGCGGACGGTGGCGGTGGCCGATTGCCCGGCGACCTGGAAGGTCGCGCCCGAGATGAGGTGCTGCACGTTGGTGAACGTTCGCCCGACCTGCTGCAGCAGCTTCACGTCGTGCAGGTTCCCGCTCTTGGAGAAGTGCGCTGAGTCGAGTGTGATGGTGGTCTGGCTGGCGAGCCTGGTGATCGTGCCGTCCGGCAGCGTGAGCGAGGCGCGGCCCTTGACGTCTGTCTGGACCGAGTCGCCTGGCTGGACCGTCGTCCCAGTGCTGGCCGCCGCGAACGTCCCGCCCGAACCGTGCTTGACCGAGGCGACCGGCTGGTAGACGGTGAGCGTGCCCGAGGCGTTGACGGCCGCCTGGGCGGCGATGTTGAGCCAGACGACGACGCCCACCACGACCAGGACCAGGATCGCCAGCACGATCAGAACGCGGCGGCCGCCCCTGCGTCGAGGAGGCGTTCGGGCGGCTACGGTTCTCATGTTGCCCGCGAAAGATAGCTCATAGGTATCGGTTTCGCTGCTGGTTAGCGGTGCCCCTCAACGACCATGATGGTGTCGCCATTCGCGCCGGCGCATGAGTAGACCCGGTCGACGATGAAGCCGGCTGAAAGCGCGTTGAGCGAGATGCCGTGCGAGCTCAGCCACGACGCCACGTTGGTCGTCACGTCGAGCCCGTTGAAGGTGAACGACGTGATGACGATCTTGAGGTTGGGGGTCCCCGCGGTGACGGCCGCCGTCCAGGTGATCGGCACGCCGTTCCACTTGGCGGAGAACGTGATCGTTGCCCCGGTCGCCGAGGTGCCGACGACCTGCAGGCTGATGTTGGTCTGCGAGAGCAGGTTCGAGGTAGCGTTGGTGCTCAGGGTCTCGCGGACTGTCGTGCCGTCGTCGATGTTCGCCGGCGCGCAGGGGGCGTCCGTGGCGAAGGCGAGCGAGTAAGGCTCACCGGCCGCCACGACGTTGATCGCCCTGACCACCGCCTTGTACAGGCCCGCCGCGCCGCTCGGCACCTTGATGACGACGGGTGGCGGACCGGAGCGCGAGATGACCCGGCCGTCAGGTGTGGTCACCGTGACGCCCATCAGGCTGCCCGGGTAGCAGAGCGACATCGTCAGGGTCCCGCCTGGGGAGTAGTAGTCGTTCTCGGCCGTCTGCCCGGCGGTGAGACCGTCGCCGTTGAACGTCTGCTCAGTGCCCGCGGTGCTCCCGCTCGACGCGCTCTGCGAGCACTGGAACGATAGTGGGTTGGCGTCCTGCTGGTCGAACTGGCTCGACCGGAGGTTGCTGAGGCGCCCGCCTGAGTCGGCGTCGATCTCCTGCCCGGCCGTCAGCGTGAGGGTGGTCTGGCCGACGATCTTCACGCTGCCCACGAAGGCCCAGATCCGGTTCGTCCCGTCGCTCCGGACCAGGATCTCGAACTGCGTGCCGCGGACCTGCGCGCTGACCGAGTGGCCGTTGACCTGGAAGCTCGCGCCGGTGGCGAGGTGCTCCACGTTCGAGAACGTACGGCCGAGCTTCTGCAGAACCTGCGCCGTCTGCAGGTGGCCGTTCCTCTGCAGCTGCACCGCGGTGAGCGTCACCGTCGTGCTCGGCGAGAGGCGGACGAACGACCCGTCAGGAAACTGGATCTGGGCGTGGCCGCCGGCGCCGGTGGCCACGGTGTTCCCGGGGTTCAGCGACTCGCCGGCGATCCCCGGGCTGCCGTCGACCGTGACCGGCTGGTTGTAGACGATCAGCGTGGCCGGCGCGTTGACCGCGGCCGACGCCTGCACGACGAAGAACCAGTACCCGCCACCCAGGGTGAGCAGGACGACGAGCACGACCGCGAGCAGGCATCCACCGCATCCGCACCCGCATCCACGCCCGAAACAGCCCGACTTCGGAGCGGTGGTCGGCGGGACGGCCTGCTGCTGGACGGGCGCCGGCGGTGGCTGAATGGCCATCGCCGTGGAAGGTTAGCTTGGAGCGGAGCCTAGCGACGTATTTGCGCTGCATCTGGCGGCCTTGGCGTCGCCGGCCTCAGCCGCCATCTGCTGGCGAACCAGCCGCTAGGCTCCGCTCGTCTGGAAATCGACGACTAACCGCGCCGGTTCTTGCAGCACGAAAACGCGCATGCAGGCCGGATGGCTGAGGCCGAGGCCCCAGGCGAAGTAGCCCTCGAAGTCCTCGACCTGCCTGGCCTCCACCAGCACCTGGTAGTCGGAATGCCGGTAGTCGGTCGGGCCGGTGAAGGTGGTGGCGCCGGTCGCAGAGTGGACCTGGACCAGGACGCCAGAGGTGCCGCTCAGGGTCACCGACTGCCCGCTGCCGCCAGAGGCGAAGACCGGCTTGGCCTGTCGCTTGACGGTGTACTGCGGGATGATCGAGTCGAACTGGAGCACGAAGCGGTCGTAGCCCGCCTGCTCGCCGACCCGGGCCGCGATCGCGTTGGCCACGCCAGTCCTGCCGCCGGTGACGTCCGAGCAGGCGAAGCTCGGGAGGGTGTTGCCGGGCGGAGTCGGAGGGGTGACAGGAGGCGGCGCGATCCTGGGCGCCGAGGCCGCCGTGCTCGGGGTGCCGCCCGGCGAAACGGCCGCGCTGGGCGCGATCGACGGGCCGCATCCGGCCAGGACGAAGCAGGCCAGGAGGATCAGGGCGGGTCGCACCGGCCAATGGTATGGTCGTGGCTCGCCGGGCGAGCGGAAGGGTCCCCGCGAACTCAAGCCGGAGGCTCAGAATTCGTCGGGCTTAGCCGAGGTGGCGGAACAGGCAGACGCGTCGGTCTCAAAAACCGATGTCCGCAAGGACGTGCGGGTTCGACTCCCGCTCTCGGCACCACAGAGGTGAGGAACGGCGCAGCCGCAGAATTGGTTCTGCAAGCTATGAAACGAGCGGGCGAGCTGATCCGCGAAACCCTCATGTCGTGGCCCGGGGTCGAGGCACACCCGCACCGCTTTGGCGGCATCGAGTACCGGGTTGGCCGCAAGGAGATGGGCCACGTCCACGGCGACCGCCTCGCCGACCTGCCCCTGCCCCGCAGGCTCCACGACGAGGTGATCGCCTCCGGCCGCGCGCAGCCGCACCATGTCCTGCCCGACACCGGCTGGGTCAGCTGCTGGATGGCCGGCCCCGACGACGCCGCCGGGGTGATCGAGCTCTTCCGGCTCCAGTACGACCGCTACACGGCTAGACGAGCGACTACGGCGAGGGGATGATCGCCGGCACGACGTAGGCCTCCAGCATCGCGACCACGCCCACCGCGGCGGTGAGGATGATGCTGTAGCGGATCACGCGGCGGAAGATCTCGCCCTCCGACCCGACCTTGTTCACGCCGGCCGCGCCGACCGAGAGGTTCTGCGGGCTGATCATCTTGCCCATCACGCCGCCCGATGAGTTCGTGGCCGCCGTGAGGATCGGGCTTGGATTGCCCAGGTGCGGCCCGGCCAGCAGCTGCTGCGCCGTCTGCGCCTGCAGAGGCCCGAACAATGTGTTGGACGACGTGTCGCTGCCTGTGAGGAACACGCCGAGCCAGCCCAGGAACGCGGCCACGAACGGGAATATGAAGCCCGTCTTGGCCAGGGCGATGGCGATGCTCGACGTCATGCCCGCGTAGTTCATGACGTAGGCGATGCCGAGGATGAACGCGATGGTCACGATCGGCAGGGCGAGCTGCCGCACAGTCCTCGCGTAGACGGTGAAGAAGTTGATTCGCGCGCCCATGACGAGCATCAGCAGGAAGGCGACGATGTCCGCGTAGAGGACGAGCGATCCCGCCGCCGCCAGGAAGTCCCACTTGAAGGGGTTGTTGTACACCGCCGAGGTCTTGACGATCGGGGGTTCGTTGAAGACGATCGACACCGGCGCGCCCTTGGCGTTCAGCTCGTACGTGCCCGGCCAGTAGAAGTTCCACACCGGGAACTTGAAGGCCTGCCGGTCCTTGGCCGGGTCGGGGCCGAACCACGGCAGGGCGCACAGCTTGTAGGCCGGCGAGCCGCAGTTCAGGTCGGCGGTGATGTTGGCCGGGGTGCTCAGCGCGGTCTTGGGATCGCCGACGGGGTGCCCGGCCCAGAAGGGCAGGTTGCCCATCTGGCCGATGAGGATCACGACCACCAGCACCACGTACATGGCGAAGGCACGCGCGACGCGGCCGGGCGGGTCGACGGCGTCGAACGGAGACGACGTGCTTGCGGCCGCCTGCCCCGGCAGGTCGGCGTCCAGCGGCCGGCTCGCGGCGCCGGGCCCTCGCGCCGGGCGCACGGGCGCCGCGGTTTCATGGGCGAACTGCCAGACCTCCTTCGGCCGCCAGAACCGCAGAAGCAGCGCCAGGCAACCCATCGACACCAGGGCCGCGACGATGTCCGTCAGCTGCGGCCCGACGTAGTTCGAGACCAGGAACTGGACGATGGCGAACGAGACGCCGGTGACGAGCACGGCCGGCAGGATCTCGCGCATCCGCTTCCAGCCGGCCAGGACGACGATCAGGTAGGCCGGGATGATGATCGAGAACAGGGGCAGCTGCCGGCCGACCATGGCCGACAGGGCGAGCGTGGTCTGGGTGACGTCCTTGTGCAGGATCGGCGCGACAAGCCCGCCCAGCGTCACGACGGGGATGCCGATCGAGCCGAACGCCACGGGGGCTGTGTTCGCCAGCAGCGAGAGGACCGCCGCGGTCACCGGCTCGAAACCCAGGCTCGCCAGGATCGAGGCGCTGATCGCCACCGGTGCGCCGAAACCCGCGATGCCTTCGAGCAGCGCGCCGAAGCTGAACGCGATCAGCAGCGCCTGGAGCCGGCGGTCGCGGGTCAGGCGGGTCAGCGAGCGCTTGATGACGTCGAAGTCGCCGCTCGCCACCGTCAGGTTGTGGAACACGATGGCGTTGAGCACGATCCAGCTGATCGGCCAGAGCCCGAACGCCATGCCCTCGGTGATCGCTCCGAGGGTCACGCCGGCGGGCATGCCCCACACGAGCCAGCCGAGCACCGCCGCCGTGAGCAGGGCGGCCAGCGCGCTCAGCCAGGCCGGCAGGCGCAGGACCGCCAGCAGCACGAAGAGCACGTAGAGCGGCAGGCCGGCGACCAGCGCCGAGAGCAGGATGCTGTCCAGCACAGGCTGGTAGGTCTGGTGAAAGACCAGCATGATTCCCATCGCCTCCCCCATCGGTCCCCGCGAAATCGCGCGAGCCGCGTGATTCCCCAGGGGCCCTCAAAAACGACAGGCCGCCGTCAGTTAGGTCAAATTCAATCCCAATTCAGGCGCGTTTGCAAGCCGGGACGTCTCGGCCTACCAGGCCCCGCCGCCCCCGCCACCGCCGCCGCCGCCCGAGAACCCCCCGCCGCCGAACCCGCTCGCGCTGCCTGAGCTCGGCGGGGTGTAGCTGATCGCGCTCGAGAGGCTCGAGTTCATCGACTCGAGGGAGCCGGCCAGCACGGCAGCCTGGAAGGGTCCGCCGCCGACGTACCAGCCGTTGCTCGAGCTGGTGTCGATGCCTTCGAACGCCTTCGCCCAGAGGGTGACGCAGCCGAACACTATCGCGTAGGGCAGGAGCTGGGTGAAGATGTCGGCCTTCGCGGCGAACTGCTGGCGGTACTTCTCGGCCGTCGTCATGTAGAGGCGAAAGCCCAGCGTGTGCAGGAGGAGGTCGCGGCCGAACGCCGTGCGCTGGGGCATGGCGCGGTACATGCCCGCCAGGACGAAGCCGACCAGGGCCACCGCCACGCCGGCCAGTCCCCACCCGAACGCCACTCCAAGCAGGAACGCGAGCGCGAAACCGAGGCCGATGATGCCGACGCCGAGGCATCCCCAACCGGCCCTCGCGTAGTCCGGCCGCGTGGCGAACACGTTGCGCGACATGCCGTCGGAGTAGATCTGTCCCTCGACCCGCTTGAGCGTGGGGGCGAAGGTGCCGCGCAGCTCCGAGAGCTTCACCTGCTGCCTTCCCGCGAAGAGGCCGTCCAGCAGCGTCTGCTCGTAGGGCTGCAGGCTCGCCACCTCGCCGGCCTTCCACGCGAAGAGCCAGTCCTTCTTGTCCGCCATCTCGGTGATCGTGAGGTGGCCGCGGACCGCCAGGTCGACGATCGTGGCCGTGACGTCCTTGGAGTCCGCCGCCTCGTCGAGCAGGAGACCCAGCTGGGCCGGGCGGAGGTCTTTGGGCGGCCCGAACTCAACCACGACCGGCACGTGCTCGAAGAGCGGCTCGGCGTGCTGGGCCTGGGCGCCGTCTGAGTAGTAATGGGTCAGGTATTCGCGGTCGCGACCGTGCCGCCACCAGTTCCAGATCACGACCGCGAGACCGGCGGCGAAGATGAATAGGCTCACGCCGACGGTCAGCGGCGTGAAGTCGAAGGCGTCCGCGGGGAACTGCCGCTCGCGCGGCTCGAGCAGCGGCGGGGGGACGGTGACGAACCCCTTGCGCAGGCCGGCCACGATCGACATCTGCTCGCCGGGGCCGAGCTGGCGGCTGGAGGTGAAGGTGATCGAGTCGGACGTGTTGGTGAAGCCGCACGTCTCGCGCGACCCGCCCGGCCCCTGGTAGCAGGCGGCGGCCTCCAGCGCCGTCGAGGGAAAGCTCACCGTCGCGCTGACCGACTGCTTCGGCACCGTCCACAACCCGCCGTCCACGTTCCAGAACAGCTCGTCGTGGTCCGAGTACGAGTTCATCGCGCCCCTGACGGTGTAGGTGATGACGTAGCGGTTGGGCCCGGTGACGAGCAACGAAGGGTCGCCGACCATGATCACCTCGTTGTCGCTGGTGACGGAGGTGGTGTACGGCAGCTGCTTCAGCCCGTCTGTCACCGACACGATGTGGAGCAGGTAGTAGCGGTCGTTGTTGTTGTCGTAGCGGTAGCGCAGCGGGATGGTGCGGAAGATCCCGTGCTTCTGCAGGACGCCGAAGTCGACCTGGATGTCCTCCTGGACGGTCAGCGTCGAGTCCGTGGCGATGGCGATGTCGGAGTGGAAGGAGTTGATTACCCAACCCCCATCGGCGGCGGCGGGGGTGGCCGCCGCCAGGCCGACGAAGCCGCAGGCGAGGACCGAAAGGAGCAGCCGCGCGGCACGGGTTTTCATCGCCGCCACGTATATTGCCTCGTGCCGATTATGACTTTGCCCAATCTCCGGCACGACATCCGCAACGTGGCGATCATCGCTCACGTCGACCATGGCAAGACGACGCTGGTCGACGCGCTGCTGAAGCAGAGCCACACCTTCCGGGACAACCAGGAGGTTGGCACGTTGATCATGGACACCAACGACCTGGAGCGCGAGAAGGGCATCACCATCCTCGCCAAGAACACTTCCGTCCGCCACGAGGGCGTCACGATCAACATCATCGACACGCCCGGTCATGCCGACTTTGGCGGCGAGGTCGAGCGCGTGCTCAACATGGCCGACGGATGCCTGCTGCTCGTCGACGCGGCCGAGGGACCGATGCCGCAGACGCGGTTCGTCCTGCGCAAGGCCTTCGAGGTCGGCCTGCGGATCATCGTCGTGATCAACAAGGTCGATCGCAAGAATGCCGACCCCCAGCTGACGCTTCACCGCGTGCACGATCTCTTCCTCGAGCTCGCGGAGGACGCCGACCAGCTGGAGGCCCCGGTCGTGTACGCCATCGCCAAAGAAGGGAGGGCGGGCCTGGCTCCGGACGACCTGGCGGCGGACCTGGAGCCGCTCTTCAAGACCATCATCGCCAACATCCCGACGCCCATCGCCGAGCAGGGCGGCTTCCAGATGCTGGTCGCCAATCGGGCCTACGACGACTACACGGGGACCATCTCCATCGGCCGTATCACGCGCGGCAGCGTGGCGCCGGGCGACTCGGTGGCGGTGCTGAACGCGGCCGGCGAGGCGCGCCGTGCCAAGGTGGTCCAGGTGCTGGTGTATCGCGGCCTGGATCGGGTCGCGGTGCCCAGCGCGAGTGCCGGCGACATCGTCCTCCTGACAGGTCTCGATGAGGTGGCCATAGGCGATACCCTCGCCGACCCCGAATCTCCCGACGCCCTGCCCCGGATCGCGATCGACGAGCCGACGGTGCGCATGACGTTCGGTGTCAACACGTCGCCCTTCACCGGCCGCGAGGGAAAGTTCTCGACCACCCGACAGCTGCGCGCGCGCCTCTACAAGGAGCTCGACACGAACCTCGGTCTCCACGTCGCGGACACTGATGCCGCCGAGCGCTTCGTCGTGAGCGGCCGCGGCGAGCTGCATCTGGCGGTGCTCATCGAGACGATGCGCCGCGAGGGCTTCGAATTCGAGGTCTCCCGGCCCGAGGCGATCGTGAAGAAGATCAACGGCCAGCGCATGGAGCCGGTCGAACATCTCACCGTCGACGTGCGCGAGGAGAACCTCGGCGCCGTGACCGAGGCCCTGGGCAAGCGGCGCGGCGAGATGCTGGAGATCACGTACGACAAGAAGGGAGGCGTGCGGCTCGAATACATGATCCCGACGCGCGGCCTCATCGGGTTCCGCAACGCGTTCCTCACGCTGACCGCCGGGACGGGCCTGATGGGCTCGATCGGCATCGGCTACCGGCCCTGGGCCGGCGACTTCCGCGAGCAGCGCAACGGAGCGCTGACCGCCTCGTCCCCCGGCAAGACGCTGGCCTTTGGTCTGGCCGGTGCGCAGGAGCGCGGCACCACCTTCATCGAGCCGGGCGAGGAGGTGTACGAAGGCATGATCGTCGGGATCCAGAAGAGGCCCGGCGACATCCGGGTCAACGTGTGCCGGGAAAAGAAGCAGTCGAACATCCGGTCATCCACGTCGGACATCTCGGTGCGGCTCACGCCGGCGTCGAGGCAGAGCCTCGAACAATCGCTGGATTTCCTGGCGGACGACGAGCTGCTCGAGGTCACGCCGAAGCACCTGCGCCTGCGCAAGCGCCATCTCACCGAGGTCGACCAGTCGCGGGCCAGGCGGCTGGCCGAGGCAGGGGTCCCCGCGAGCTCACGGCGCAGCCTCTGAGCCGGCGGGATTCCAGCTCCGGGATTAGGTCCTGGCCGAACCGGGTATACTCATGTCAGCCGGCGAAGCGCCGGCGCTCACGCGCAGGCTCCAGTTTCTCGAACAGGCCCGCCAGTTGAGTAGGCCTTGAGTTCGAGAGATAGGAGATGGAAAATGCCTACTGGCACCATCAAGAAGCTGGTTTCGGATCGCGGTTTTGGATTTATCGCGGCCGAGGACGGTAAGGAATTCTTCTTCCACCGCAGTGGCACCGAGGGCGACTTCGACAGCCTCCAGGGTGGCGAGAAGGTTTCGTTCGAGGTCGAGGCGAGCCCCAAGGGCCCGCGCGCCAAGAGCGTCCGCACCCTGTAATTCACAGACCGGCAAGAGCCCCGGGCTTCGGCCCGGGGCTTTTTTTTGGGCCAGGCGCCGCGACCTGCGATGCCTCTCAGCCGCCCAGGTAGGCCCGCCTGACCGCCGGGTTGTGCAGCAGCTCGTCCCCTGTCCCGGTGAGCTGGATCTGCCCCGTCTCCAGCACGTACGCGCGGTCGGCGATCGCCAGCGCCCGCAGCGCGTTCTGCTCCACGAGCAGGATCGTGGTCCCCTCCAGGTGGATCTCGTCGATCGCCCTGAACACCTCGTCGACCATCTGCGGCGCCAGGCCGAGCGAGGGCTCGTCCAGCAGCAGCAGGCGTGGCCTCGCCAGCAGGCCGCGCGCGATGGCGAGCATCTGCTGCTCCCCGCCAGACAGCGTGCCCGCCAGCAGCGCCCGCCGCTCGCCCAGGATCGGGAAGCGTTTCATGACCGCCTCGATCTGCCCCCGGGCGGCCACTCCATCCCGGCGCGACCACGTCGCGAGCTCGAGGTTCTCGAGCACGGTCTGGCGGGCAAGGATCTCGCGCCCCTCGGGCACCTGGACCAGGCCGTGCCGGACGATGGTCGAGGCCTTGGCGTTGGTGAGGTCCAGCCCGTCGAAGATCGCCGAGCCCGACGCCGGCCGGAGCAGGCCCGACAGGGTGTTGAGGATCGTCGACTTGCCCGCGCCGTTCGCGCCGATGAGCGCGACGACCTCACCCTTGGCGACGCGGAGCGAGACCCCGCGCACGGCGTTGATTGCGCCATAGCTCACGCTGAGCTCGCGCACGTCGAGGATCGCGTCCTCGGGCTCTTTCGGCCCGCGCCGGGCCGGGGAGGTCTGCGCCACGTCGGCCCCGTCATCGACGACCGACGCGCCCGGCGCGCTGCGCACCTCTCGCTCTCCGCCCGCCCCGAGGTAGGCCTTGATCACGCCCGCATCGGTGGACACCTCCTCGGGTGTGCCGTCGGCGATCTTGCGACCGAAGTTGAGGACAGCCACCCGCTGGCAGACTCCCATCACCAGGCGCATGTCGTGGTCGATCAGCAGGATGGTCAGCCCGTCGGCGTTCAGCCGCTCGATCAGCTCGCGGATGCCGTGCTTCTCCGAAGGATTCATCCCGGCCGCGGGTTCGTCGAGGATCAGCAGGCGCGGCCGCAGCGCGAGCGCGCGGGCGATCTCCAACC
>Ga0209580_10000480_pt1 | contig 21843 bp, 25 predicted proteins | sample Coa_R1_5_FD_187153 | JGI IMG/M metagenome (GOLD analysis project Ga0209580, IMG submission 187153) | Surface soil microbial communities from Centralia Pennsylvania, which are recovering from an underground coalmine fire - Coalmine... | ecosystem: Environmental > Terrestrial > Soil >... | reverse complement strand
TTCCCCCAGGACCCTTGCGGCGGATCGCAGCCCGCGGGCGCGGCCGCTAGGCGACCGAAGCGATGTCCTGGTCATCGGGAACGACCTCGAGGGTGACGGCGTGGCGCCGCGGGGCGCGGCGCGCGGCCAGGCCGGCCAGCGCCAGGACCCTGGCGGCCAGGCGCCGCGCCAGGTGGACGGCCGCCGGCAGGCCTTGGGTCGCCAGGAGACGGCTGAACTCCATCTCCCGCTGAATATCCTTCAGCCTCTGCCAGTTGGCTTCCTCGTTCACGTACTGGTTCATGCCTCTGTCCTCCTTAACCGCCGTCCTGCTTACGTAGGTTAGTATAACCTATGTTAGGCTGTTGTGGGTTATGGATATAATTCAAGCGATGGCGGACCGCGACCTGGCGACCGGCGACCTCGGCCTGGTCCAGGCTTTCGTCAACTCCGTGGACCTGCAGGACGGGCCCGAGGGGTTCACCGACCCCAACAGCCTCAAGGCGTGGCTGGTTGCAAGGAACCTGCTCGACCCCTCGCAGGAGGTCGGCGACGCTGACCTCAAGCACGCGATCGCGGTGCGCGAGGCGATGCGAGGCGTGATCGGCGCCAACTCCGGCCAGCCGGTCTACCCGGTCGACCTGGCCACGCTCAACGAGGCGGTCGCGGAAAGCCGGCTCCGGATGAGGTTCGGCGCCGACGGGCGACCTCGGCTGGAGCCGCAGGCGGGCGGCGCGGTCGGGGCCATGGGCCGTCTGGTCGCCACCTTCTATGCCGCGATGCAGGATGCCGACTGGGGCCGGTTGAAGCTGTGCGGGTCGCCGACCTGCCGGTGGGCTTTCTTCGACAGCTCGAGGAACCACTCGAGCCGCTGGTGCACGATGGCGTCATGCGGCAACCGGGAAAAGGCGCGGCGCTTCAGGAAGCAGCACCAAGCGCACGCCTGACCTAGGCTTCCGCCAGTGAGCAAGGCCCGCACCGAAGCGTTCAGCGACGGCGTGTTCGCGGTGGCGGCCACGCTCCTCGTGTTCACGCTCAAGGTTCCCGACGCACACGGGAATCTCGGCGGGACACTCCTCAACGAGTGGCCGTCGTACGCGACGTACGCGGTGAGCTTCGGAACGATCCTGGTCATCTGGGTCAATCACCACACGGTGCTCGATTCGATGGTGCGGTTCGACAGGGCGCTTCTTTTCCTGAACGGGTTCCTGCTCCTCACCGTCGCGGCGATCCCCTTCCCCACCAGCGTGCTCGCCACCTACCTCCAGGCGGGTCACGACGAAAATGCCGCCGCCGCCGCGTATGGAGTGGCGATGTCGTTCATGGCTCTCGCCTTCACGCTCATCAACCTCTACGCGCGCAGCCATGGCCTTCGCACCGGCCCCTTCGGCGTGATCGCTTTCTCCACCGGACAGCTGCTCTATCCACTCGGCGCCCTGGTCTCCCTGGCCAGCGCACCGGCGGCCCTCCTCATCTACGGGGCGACGCTGGTCTTCTACATCGCGCTGCCCCTCTATCGAGAGGCCCGGACGCGACAGAGATCAGCGAGCGGCGGCGCGGACCTCTCGCATCGAGCTCGCGCTGCCGCCGAACCTGACGGCCGTGATCTCGGCCAGGATGCCTAGCGCAGTCTCCTCCGCGCCGCGTCCGCCGAGGTCGAGACCGATCGGGCCGTGCACTCGACCGAGCTGCTCCTCGCTGAAGCCTTCCTTGCGCAGGGCGTCGAACCGGTTCTGGTTGGTCTTCCGGCTGCCGATCGCGCCGACGTAGCCCGCGTCCTTGGCGAGCACCGACCGCAGCGCGGGCAGGTCGAACTTCGGATCGTGCGTGAGGATCACGACGTAGGTCGAGTTGTCGATGGCGAGCCGCGCCATCGCCTCGTCGGGCCAGGCCACGATCAGCTCATCCGCCTCGGGAAAGCGCTCCTTGGTGGCGAACTTGGCGCGCGCGTCGACCACCGTCACGCGGTAGCCCATCAGCTTTGCGAGGCGGTGCAGCGGGATCGCGATGTGGATCGCGCCGATGATCACGAGGTGCGCGGGCCGGCGCACCGGCTCCATGAACCAGTCGCCCTGCCGCCGTGGAAGCTCGGTGCCGGGGGCGCTCCCCTCGATCAGCTCGACCTCCCCTGTCACGAGGTTGGTGCGCAGGGTCGCGGCCTGGTCGCGGTCGAGCATGCCGATCAGCCTGCGGTGCGCAGGACCGAGAGGCTGGATGTAGACCTCGATATGCCCGCCGCACGCGAGGCCCACCTCGAACGCGACGTCGTCGGCGACCCCGAACGCGGCCAGCTTCGGCTCCCCGCTCTTCAGCACCTTCTGCGCCTCCTCGAAGACCGCGCCCTCGATGCAGCCGTTCGACACCGAGCCGGCCATCTTGCCGGATCGCGTCACCAGCATCTTCGAGCCCAACGGGCGCGGGCTCGAGCCCCATGTCTCGACGACGGTCCCGATCGCGATGTCCTCGCCGGCGGCGGTCCACTCGTTGAGCTCGCGCAGCACCTCGCGCATCGCTAGCGTGGCCTCACGCGGCGATCGAGCGAAGCCAGCAGCCGACCGAGGTCGTCGAGCGCCTGCACGTTGTGGGCCGCCTTGAAGTCGTCGACGTGCGGCAGCGCCGCGGCCATGCCGCGCGTCAGGGGCTGGTAGCCCTCGGTGCCGAGCAGCGGGTTGAGCCAGATGAGGCGATGCGCCGACCGGCGCAGGTGGATGAGCTCTCTGCCGAGCTGCTCGGGATCTCCCCTGTCCCAGCCGTCGCTGACGATGATCACGACGGCGCCGTGCCCGAGCACTCGGCGCGCCCAGTGCCGGTTGAAGTCCGCCAGCGCGTCGCCGATCCGAGTCCCGCCGCTGAAATCGTGCACGCCCTTGGTGACCGACTCGAGCGAGCGATCCAGGTCGCGATGGCGGAGCAGTCGCGTGACCCGCGTGAGCCGCGTCGAGAAGACGAACGCCTCGAGGTCCTCGCGCCGCGCGATGGCGTGCGCGAAGATCATCAACAGGCGGGAGTAGCGCTCCATCGAGCCGCTCACGTCGCAGATCAAGACGAGAGGGCGCCGCCTCACGCGGGGCTTGCGGCGGAACAGGCGCATCAGCTCCCCCGACGAGCGGATCGCATGCCGCGCCGACCGGCGCAGGTCGATGCTGCCGGCGCGCGACGGACGCAGCCGCCGGGTCTTCCTCTCCGCCACGCGCCACGGCGCCTGCTCGAGCAACCGCCTCACCTGCTCGCTCTCCTGCCACGTCATCTGCTCGAAGTCCTTGTGACGGAGCAGCTCCTCGGCGCTGTAGCCGCTCGAGGATGCGGGAACCGTGGTCGGTGCCTGCTCGCGGTTCATCTCCGATTGGTTCATGCCAAGCGCCGCGGCCCACGCCTGGGCTCGCTCCGGCGACATCGGCAGCTTGCGGCTGCGACCGGGCAGCACCCCCGCCGCGGCGCGCGGATCCGGCGGCGCCCAGAAGATGTCGAAGGCCGCCTCGAAGGTCGGAAGGTCCTCCTTCCGGCTGACGAAGACGGAGCGCAGCGCGCTGCGGAAGTCGTCCTGCAGGCTCAGGTCGATGAAACCCAGCGCCCGCGTCGCGTCCGTGAGGCGGCGCGGCCCGGCCTCGAGCCCCGCGTCGTGGAGGAGGCGGGCGAAGGCACCGAGCCGCGGAAGGAGGTCCGGCGAGACCTCAGACACGCTGCGCTTTCTCGACCAGGGCGGGCACCTCGCCGCGCACGCGCTCCAGGTCCTCCTGGTACTTGAGCGCGGCGCCGATCGTGGCGTTGACCAGCGTCGGGTCGATGCGGGTCGCGCCGAGCGCCGCCAGCGCGCGCGCCCAGTCCAGGGTCTCGGCCACGCCGGGCAGCTTGTAGAGGTCCATGCCGCGCAGCCCCTGGACCAGGGCGGCCACCTCTCGCGCCAGGCCGTCGGCTGCCTCGGGCGCGCGTGCCCGCACGATCTCGACCTCCTTCTCGAGGTCGGGGTAGTCGATCCAGTGGTAGAGGCACCGGCGCTTGAGCGCGTCGTGGACCTCGCGCGTGCGGTTGGACGTGATGACCACGAACGGAGGGTGCTTGGCCTTGATGGTCCCGATCTCAGGGATCGAGACCTGGAAGTCCGACAGCAGCTCGAGCAGGAAAGCCTCGAACTCCTCGTCGGAGCGGTCGATCTCGTCGATCAGCAGCACCGGCGGGGTCGGGTCGTCGTTGTCGATCGCGTCCAGCAGCGGACGGCGGAGCAGGAACTCCGAGCTGAAGATCTCGCGCTCGGCCAAGCGGCGGTCGCCTCCCTCGCCCATCAGCCGGATGTGCAGGAGCTGGCGGGGATAGTTCCATTCGTACACCGCGTGGGCGAGGTCGATGCCCTCGTAGCACTGCAGGCGGATGAGCCGCGCGCCGAGCACGTCGGCCATGACCTTCGCCGCCTCGGTCTTGCCCACGCCGGCCTCGCCCTCGATGAAGAGCGGCTTGGAGAGCTTGAGCGCCAGATAGATCGACGTGGCGAGGGCGCGGTCTCCGATGTAGCGGCGCTCGCGCAGCCGCTGCTCGACCTCGTCGATGCTCGCGGGTTCTGTCACGGAGACAAAGGGTACGACCTCTTAAGTCACTCTTCCTTCAAGGCAAGGAGAGCAGCGCCGCCCGCCCGGCCGAAGTCCACTGGGGTCCCCACGCCGAAAAGGCGTGGGAGGCAGCGGCGCGAAGAGAGGGAACCGCCAGGTTCCCTCTCATCGCTCGTCTATTCGGCCTGCTGGATGGCGCGCCTGGTCAGTACCCGCGCCAGGTGCTTCTTGTACTCCGGGCTTGCCCGCAGGTCGCCGGATGGGTTGAGGCCGTCGGACGCGTGCTCGGCCGCCTCCTCGGGTTTGGCGCCCTTGTGCAGAGCATCCTCGACCGCCTTGGCCCGAACCGGCGTAGGACCCACGTTGGTCAGGCCGATCCGCCAGCCGCCGTTCATCTTCTGCGCGGCCGCACCGACGATCGCCCAGTCGAAGAGCCGGCGGCGGAACTTGATGTACTTGTGCGGACCCGTCGCGACGGGAAAGACGACTTCCGTGACGATCTCATCAGTTCCGAGCGGCGTGGTGAAGAGGTCCTTGAAGAAGTCCTTGGCAGCGATCGTGCGATGGTTGGTCACGATCTCGGCGTCGAGGATCAGGGCGATGGTGGGGTAGTCGCCGGCGGCGTCGGCGTGGGCGACGACACCGCCCATCGTCCCCATGTTGCGCACCTGGTTGTCGCCTACCTCCCCCGCGACCTCGGCCAGGATCGGCAGCTTCTCCTTCACGACCGATGAGCTGTGGATCGTGACGTGGCGCGTCAGCGCTCCGATATGCAGCTTGCCGCCCTGCTCTTTGATGTGGTCGAGCTCTTTGATGCCGTTGATGTCGACGAGCGCTTTCGGCTGGGCGAGGCGCAGGCGCATGAGCGGGATCAGGCTGTGCCCGCCCGCCAGCACCTTGGCGTCCTCGCCGTACTTCTTCAGCAGTTCCGACGCCTCTTTGACCGAGGAGGCCCGGGCGTATTCGAATGCGGCTGGAATCACTTTCCTCGTGCCTCCTGAATCTGCTTCCACAGCCGGTCCGGGCTGGCCGGCATGTCGACGTGCTTGATGCCGAACGGGCTCAACGCGTCGACGATGGCGTTGATCACGGCTGCCGAGCTGGCGATCGTGCCGGCCTCGCCGATCCCCTTCACCCCGAGCTCGTTGGTCGGACTCGGAGTCACGGTCCGGTCCAGGATCAGCTCCGGAATCTCGTTCGCGGTCGGGACCATGTAATCGGTCAGCGTTCCGGTCTTGAGCTGGCCCGACTCGTCGTCGTAGACGACCTCCTCGAACAGCGCCTGCGCGATGCCCTGCACAATGCCGCCGTGCAGCTGTCCATCGACGATCATGGGATTGATCACGTTGCCGCAGTCGTCAACCGCGATGTACTTGCGCATGTCCACAGAGCCGGTCTCCGGGTCGACCTCGACCACGCATATGTGGGCTCCAAACGGCCAGGTGAAGTTGGGCGGATCGAAGTAGCTCACCGCCTCCAGCCCCTGCTCCATGCCTTCCGGCAGTCCCGCGCCGTAGCTGGCGAACGCGATCTCGCCCAGTGCCTTCGCCTTCTCCGGGCTGCCCTTGACATGGAACCGCCCCTGGTCGAACACAACGTCCTCTTCGGAGGCCTCGAGGATGTGCGCCGCCAGTTTCTTGGCCTTGTCGATCACTTTCAAACAGGACATGCGGATCGACATACCGCCCACCGCAAGGCTGCGGCTGCCATAGGTGCCGTAGCCCATGGCGGGGCCTTCGGCGGTGTCGCCGTGGTGGATCTCGATCGACTCGTAAGGCACACCGAGCGTATCCGCGACGATCTGGCTGAAGGTCGTGTCGTGGCTCTGTCCGTGGGAATGCGTTCCGACGTAGACGGACACACCGCCGGCGGGATGGATGCGGACCTGGGACGACTCGACCAGGGCCACTCCGGCCGCCGGGGCCGTCGCAGCGCTCGGCCCGAGGCCGCAGATCTCGATCCAGGTCGACAGGCCGATCCCCAGGTAGCGACCCTGCTTGCGGAGAGCCTCTTGCTCCCGGCGCAGGTCTTCGTACTTGGCGAGCTCGAGCGCCCTGTCCAGCGTCTTGCCGTAGTTGCCCGAGTCGTAAACGAGCCCGAAGTTGTTGGTGAACGGGAACTCGGTGGCGAAGTTCTTGCGGCGCACGTCCACGGGGTCCATCCCGATCTCGCGTGCCACCAGGTCGACCGCCCGCTCGACGAGGTGCGTCGCCTCAGGCCGGCCGGCCCCTCGGTATGGGTCGGTCGAGGTCTTGTTGGTGAGCACGCCGACGGTGCGAGCGGCGATGTGCTTCCACCTGTAGGCGCCGCCGGCCAGCAGGCAGGCGACAGCCTGGAAAGCCCCGAACACACCCTGGTAGCCGCCGATGTCGAGGTACTGCGTCACCTTCAGCGCGACGAGCGTCCCGTCCTTCTTCGCGCCGACCTCGATGTCGAAGACCTGGCCACGGCCGTGGGTCGTGGCGACCAGGTTCTCGGAGCGGCCCTCCATCCACTTCACCGGCCGGTTGGAGAGCTTGGAAGCTACGGTGGCCAGGTACTCCTCGGGGTATGGCCGGATCTTGCTGCCGAAGCCGCCGCCCACGTCAGGACCCGCGATCACCCGCACCTGGCTCTCCGCCAGCCCGCACGCAGTCCCCACGAACAAACGGACGAAATGGGGAATCTGACTCGACGTCCACAGCGTGAGGTGCTTGTCGTAGTTGTCGTACTCGGCGACCACGCCGCGCGCCTCCATCGCGATCGGGAAGAGGCGCTGCTGAAGAATGCGCTCCTTGACCACGACGTCGGCTTCCTTGAACGCCTCGGGTGAATCGGGCGAGTAGGTCAGCTCCCAGCCGATGTTGTCGGGGGCGCCGGTATGCACAGTCGGGCTCCCCTTCTCCATGGCCTTCAAGATGTCCATCACCGCCGGCAGCTGCTCGTAGTCGACGTCGACCAGGGATGCCGCGTCGGCCGCCTGGGATTTTTCGTCGGCGAGGACGACAGCGACCGGCTCGCCCTGGTACACGACCTCGTTGTGCGCGATCGGAAACTGGTTGGGCACCTGCTTCTTCTCGGCCACGAACGATGCCGAGACCGGGAGTCCTCCCGCGATGTGGTCTTTGAAATCCGCGTACGTGTAGATCCCGTGCACGCCGGGTGACTTCTTGGCCTTGGCGAGATCGATCGAGCGGATCTTGGCGTGCGCGTACGGGCTGCGGACGACGACCATGTGGGCCATCCCCGGCCGGGTCATGTCGTCGATGAAGCGTCCGTGGCCCGTGATCAGCCGCGGGTCTTCGCGGCGGTGAATCTTGGCGCCGATCATCGTTGTGATCGCCATGGCTCAGCTCCTCCCCGCCGCGGCGCGCTCACCGGCTTTCGCTGGAACTCCGCCCATCGTCTTGGCCGCCGTCTTGACCGCCTTGACGATGTTCACGTAGCCGGTACAGCGGCAGAGGTTGCCCTCGAGCCCCCGCCGGATCTCGTCGTCGCTCGGGTTCGGGTTCTCGGCCAGGAGGTAGGCCGCGGCCATGATGAAGCCCGGCGTGCAGAAGCCGCACTGAAGGCCGTGCTCGTCCCAGAAGGCCTGCTGGATGGGGTGCAGCTCGCCGTCTTTGGCGAGCCCCTCGATCGTGGTCAGGTTCTTGCCCTCGGCCTGGACGGCGAACATGGTGCAGCTCTTGACGGCCTTGCCGTCGACCAGGATGGTGCACGCCCCGCACTGGCTGGTGTCGCAGCCGATGTGGGTTCCGGTGAGTCCCACGACGTCTCGCAGGTAGTGCACGAGCAAGAGTCGTGGCTCGACCTCATGCTCGTGCCGCTGGCCGTTGACGGTGGTGGCGACCTTGTGCTTCATACGGACCCTCCTAACCGCGAGTCGGTGCGGCGCCCCTCAAAGGGACGCTCGGCCAGAGCCCAAAAAGATAGACCACTCTATTGCGCTACTTTTAGGACGGAAATGCAACTGGAAAACTCGTTCAGCATCGCCGCGCCCGCCGATCGGGTGTTCGCCTACCTGCTCGACATCAACAAGGTGGTGGGGTGCGTACCCGGCGCGGAGCTGGCCGAGGTCGTCGACCCGACCACGTTCAAGGGCCGCGTCAAGATCAAGGTCGGACCGATCACCGTCGCCTACAACGGGACGGCGCGGATCGTGGACCGCAGCGACGAACAGCGGTCGGCGACCGTGCAGGCAGAGGGGCGGGAGACGACGGGGCCGGGCTCGGCCAGGGCGACGGCGCGCATGAGCGTCGAGCCGGACGGCGCCGGCTCGGTGGTCAAGATCGTGACGGACTACAGCGTCCAGGGTCGCGTCGCGCAGTTCGGGCGCGGCGTGATGGAGGACGTGTCGCGGCGCATGGTCAACGAGATGGCGACGTGCATCAAGGCCAACGTCGAGGCGGCCGAACCAGGCCACGGCGCCGGAGCGAATCCTGCCGACCCGTCGTCGAACCCGGGCTCTACGGCGCCGGTCATGACGGCCAAGCCCATCAACGCGGTGACGCTCTTCTTCCAGGTGCTCTGGAGCGGGATCCAGAAGCTCTTCGGTCGAGGTCCCGCCGCTAAGCGCTAGCCGAGGTAGATCGCGAGCAGGTGGTCGCGGTTGATGTAGATCGAGGGCTGGGTCCAGCTCTTCCCGGCGGCGCCGAACACGGTGACAGTCGCGTCGAGGACCTGGAAGAAGCGTGACTTGAGCAGGATCTCGTTGTGCATGGCGGTCTCGGCCGCCTTGGGAAACTCCGCCGCTCCGGTCACCATGAAGTTGCCTGCCTGGTACATGACGTAGCGACGCACGACCTCCATCACCTGGTCGGGTGGAGGCGGTTCGGGGTCGATGGTCCGGATGCCGCCGATCAGCGCCTTGTTGAAAAGACCCTCCGGCACCCCGTTCAGCTGCACCGCGCCGGGCAGGAGCGGCTCGGCGCTGACGTTGCGGAGGTGGAACAGCGGCTCGCTGTCGTTCATCGTCTCGCGCAGCCGGCCGCGGATCTGGAGCTCGCCGGTGACCCGCTGGTACGAGGTCACGATGTCGACCTTGCTCCAGGCGATGGCTGGGTTGATGGAACCGGTCGTCGGCGACATCAGACGGGGAGGATAACGCTCCGCGCGCGTTTGGAGTCCCGACAATGGACCGCGTGGACCTCGACCAGGCACGCGCCAGGATCCGGGCCAGGCCGGAGCTGAACGCCTTCATCTCGGTGTTCGACGGACAGGGCGCCGGCGAGGTGGTGGCGGTCAAAGACCTGGTGGACGTCGCCGGCATGGTGACCACCGCGGGCGGCGTCATGCTGCCGAACTCCCCGGCGGCGGCGGACGCGCCGGTCGTCGCCCGCCTGCGCCGCCAGGGCTGCGTCTTCGTGGGCAAGACGAACCTGCACGAGTTCGCCTATGGCGTCACGAGCGTGAACCCGCATTACGGCGCGGTGCGCAATCCTCATGACCCGTCTCGAGTCGCGGGAGGCTCGTCCGGGGGGTCGGCGGTGGCGGTGGCGGCGGGCATGTGCGACTGGGCGATCGGGAGCGACACCGGCGGCTCGATCCGCATCCCGGGCTCGCTGTGCGGAGTGGCCGGGTTCAAGCCCGCCTACGGCAGCATCGAGATCGGGGGGGTCATCCCTTTGAGCCCGTCGCTGGACACCCTGGGACCGCTCGCCCCGGACATCAAGACCGCGGCGCATGCCTACACGATGATGTCGGGCGAAGCCATCCCGCTGGCCGGCGTCGCGCGCCCGCGCCTGGCCGTCCCCGCGGGCTGGGTTCGGGACCTCGACGAGCCGACCACCCGAGCCTGGGAGCTGGTCTCGCGAGGCGTGCCCGAGATCCAGTTCATGGACCGCGAGCGGCTCTTCCGCTGCGGCCTGACGATCCTGCTGTACGAGGCCGCCGCCTACCACCGCCGCTGGGCGGAGGAGCATCCCGAGCGGTACGGCGAGGACGTGCTCGCGCACATCCGGCGCGGCATGACGATCCCGGACGGCGAGTACGAGGCCGCGCTCGCCGAGCGGCGGCGGCTGCAGGAAGCCGCGGCGCGCGCCATGGAGGACGTCGAGGGCCTGCTCCTGCCGGCGACGGCGATCGTCGCGCCCTCCCTTGACGCCGGCAACGAGGTCCGCGAGCCGCTCTCGCGCTACACCCGCCCGTTCAACACGACGCACCAGCCTGTCGCGGTGCTTCCCGCTCCGGTCAGCGGCTTGCCGGTGGGGATGCAGGTCGTCGGAAGGACGAACACCGGCGCGCTGCGTGCGGCCCTGTGGCTGGAGCGCGAATGGAAGACGCGGGCGGCGTGAAGTCCAAAGACCTGTTTCCCGGCCTGTTCAGCCGGCACGCGGCCGAATATCAGCGGCGCCTCGACCACATCATGTCGCGCGGCGAGGCGCGCGGACGCCAGCGCGCGCTCGAGCTCGCAGACGCCCGACCCGGCATGCGGGTGCTCGACCTGGCCTGCGGACCGGGGAATTTGAGCCGGCGGCTCGCGGCGTCGGTCGCGCCTGGCGGCGAGGTGATCGGGGTCGACCTTGCGCCGGGCATGATCGAGCTCGCCCGCGCGGCCGGGATTCCTCACACGAGGTTCGAGGTGATGGACATCGAGCAGCTCGAGTTTCCCGACGGCTCGTTCGACGCGGCCGTGTGCGGCCACGGGCTGCAGTTCGCGCCGGACCTCGGCGCCGCCCTGCGGGAGGCACGCCGCGTGCTGCGGCCGGGCGCGAGGTTTGCCGCGAGCGTTCCCATCGGCTCCGTCAACCAGTCGGTGTGGGCCATGCTCGACACCGTGATCGACCGCTGGCTTCCGCCGCCGCCCAGGGCCGTCGACCAGGAGGCGACGCGCTCGGCGGTGGCGGACGCTGCCGCGTTCAGGCAGGCGACGCTGGACGCCGGCTTCGAATCGGCGCGCGTCGAGGTGGTCGAAGAGAAGGTGCGCTGGGAGTCGGCCGAGCAGGTCGTCTCGATGTGCACCAGCTGGTGGGACTGCGCGGCGCGGATGGAGGGAATCGACCCGAAGCGCCGTCAGGCTTTCACGGAGGAGGCGATCGAGACCTTGCGCCGCGAGCACCCGGGGGCCATCGAGACGTCGGGGCGGAATCACGTCCTGTTCGCCGTCGCGTGATGCGCATGTGCTTGACAGCTCCACGAGGCGAGGGGCCGGTCGGATGACCATTCCCCACCCGAGCACGCTGCTGCGCCTGATCGCGTTCATGGTGCCGTCGGTGCTCGCGACGTCGGGGGTGCAGCCGCTCGTGGCGGCGGCGACGGGGACCGTCGAGCTGCGCTGGGCGATTGGGATCGCCGCGCCGGCGCTGCTCGGCGCCGGGCTGATCTACGGAGCGGGTCGCCTGTTCGACCGCGGCGACACCGTGCAGCCGCCGTGGTACTCGGCCTGGGCGCTACTGCCCGGTGCGTTCTGCATCGCGGGGGCGGCCGCGATGTGCATCTTCGGGGCGCTCGTGGAGTTCTGGCTGATCATCTGGACGATGTGGGTGCTGCTGATCACGGGGGCCCTCCTGTGGTCGTCGGCGATGATCCTGGTCCGCACCGCCTCGCGCTGACCGCCTCGCCCGGCGTTGGCCCCTCCTATCCCCGCCGGGCCCTTCCCCAACCGGCGCGCCGTGGGGCCGACTCAGCGCTTCAAAAAAACTCTGTGCAGCCTGTCACGACCCCTCTCGGGTCGCCCTCGAGTGCATCATCCCGGCCCCGCCGGCGAGCGTCCGCCGCAGGCACACGGCGACCCACATCCGGTAGGGCCGCCAGCGCTCCGCCAGCTCCGCCAGCTCGGCGATGTCCGGCTCGTGGTGCAGCCCATAGGCCTCGCGGATCGCGGCCAGCAGCCGCGGCTCGCGGGTCGGGAGCTCGTCCACCGCGCTCAGCGCGCGCAGCCTCACGAGCTGCGACCCGAACTCGCCGATGCCCGGCAGCATCATGAGGCTCTCCAGCGATTCCTCGCGCGGCATCGCGCGCAGCCGTTCGGTGTCCAGCTCGCCGGCCAGCGCCGCGCGTCCGAGCGCATTCAGGTACTCGACCTTGCGGCCGAACAAGCCCTTGTAGGCGGTGAGCCCGATCAGCCGGTCGGGCGGCGCGAAGCAGTAGAGCGTCTGCCCGTGGATGTCGATCGCCTGTCCCAGCTCGCGCGACATCCGCTCCTTGATCCCCTGCGCCTGCCGCATCGAGATCCGCGATGAGATGAGGCACCACGCCGTCGCCTCGTAGGCGTTCGACCAGTTCACGGGCCGGAATCCCGGAAACGTCCGCTGCAGCCGAGCCACGACCGGATCGCGCCCGCCGACCTCCGGCCACGCTCGCCCGTCGACGTCGAGGCTGAGGATCCGCGCCGCCTGCCGCCTGACGGCCTCCACGTCGGCGTCCCCGAAGACGGTGCCGTGGACCCTGCCGTCTGCGTCCTGGGTGAGACAGACGCCGGCCGCCTGCCATTCACCATCGGTGTGAAAGGCCAGGTGGAGGTGGCCCTCGGTCCCGCCGCCCTCGGACGGTGCCTCATGCCAGGCGTCGATGAAGCCGGCGCTCTCCTTCAGCGAGTAACCGCCCAGTGGTTCGACCACGAACGTCCGGTCTGTGATCGTGCCGCTCACGCCGCGCAAGCCTAGCGCAGGCACGAAAAAGCCGGCCGCGCCACCGCGGCCGGCTCTGGAAGGCTGGGATTACGCGAGCTTGATCCGGTTGGCGCGGGGTCCCTTCTGGCTCGGCTCGATCTCGAAGCTGACGCGCTCGCCGCCCGCCAGTGAGTCGAAGTTCACGCTCGAGTCAAGTCCGGTGCGGTGGAAGAAATACTCGCGGCCGTCCTCCGCAGCGATGAAGCCGAATCCGCGGTCGGATACGAGCTTCTTGATGGTGCCAGTCGGCATCTCGTACTCCTCTTCTCGAAAGCTAGCCACGAACGCACGGGTCCTTTCGAGAAGATCCGACCGCGGCGAACATCTCCCGACATCCGAAAGACGCCTATAACTTACCACCGCTCTGGGCGGTTCGCTCTAGGCCGCCAGCAGCGCCACTCCGGCGAGCGTGGCCACCGCCCCGGACAGCTTCAGCGCCGCGCCCTGCCGTTCGCGCAGCCTCCAGACGCCCCACACCGCCACGGCGACCACCGCCGTCTCGCGCACGGGCGCCACCACGGCCAGCGGGGCCAGGCTCAAAGCCCACAGGACCAGGAAGTAGCCGACCCACATGAAGGCGCCGATCACGAACGACGGCCGCCAACCTGGCGGCGGGGTGGGGTCGGCGGAGCGAGCGGGCCGAAAGCGCGACGCGATCCAGATCGTGACGGGCAGCTCGATCGCCATCAGCGTGAAGAGCAGCCAGCCGTAGAGCCACGGGGTGCTCATCCGCACGCCCACGCGGTCGATCGACGTGTACGTCGCGATCGCCACACCGGTCAGCAGCGCGGGCAGGGTGGCGCGGCCGCGCGCCTGAGAGATCGTGACCGCGAGGATGCCCAGCAGGAGCAGGGCCACGCCGGCCAGCTGCAGCGGCGCGAGCCGCTCGCCGATCAGCACGATCCCCGCCACGACCGCGATCAGCGGCGCCGAGCCGCGCGCGATCGGATAGACGGCGGACAGGTCGCCGCGCCGGTAGGCGGACGAGAGAAGCCACAGGTAGGCGGTCTCGAACACCGAAGACAGAAGGCCGAGGCCTGCCGCCGAGGGCTCGAGCGGCGGCCGCCCCAGCCACAGCCACGCCGGGACCACCACGACGCTCGCGAGGCAGCCCGCCGCCAGCGTCGCGCGCCGGAAGGCGATCAGCGGATCGCCGCCGACCTTGATCATCACGTTCCACGTGCCGTGGAGGGCCGCCGCGGCCAGGGCGAGGGCGATCGCGGCGCCGATCAACCTAGGCGGGGCGGCGCGGGCGCGCGAGCAGGCGCCCGAGCAGCCGGTACACCTCCGGGTTGATGACGAGCCCGTTGTGGCTGCCCCACACCGGGAGCGCGGGGATGTCGGGTCGCAGGCACGCGCGAAAGTTCACCACGTCGTCGGATCGGGTGTAGATGGAGGTGGTCGGCACGAGCGGGGGCAGCTCGAGGTCGTGGTCGAAGCGACCTTCGGGATTCAGGCGCCGGCCGAACGCGATCTCATTGGCGGTGCGCACCACGCCGACGGCGTGGTGGGTCATCGTCGCGAGGTCCCTCCAGTCGGCCAGGGGCGAGCCGAGCGCGATCACCTGCTCGACGCTCTGGGGCCGGCGCTGCGACAGCACCTTGGCGAGCAGGCCGCCGCGGCTGTGGCCGACGAGGCTGACTCGCGCTCCGTGCTCGGACTCGATCTCCGCGAGACGGTGTCGCAGGTTGGCCAGCAGGCGCTCCGAGTAGTGGATGTTGAGCAGGATGCCCGAGAGGTACGAGCGGTAGCCGATCCGCCCCAGCCAGCTGTGCATCATGCGCAGCGACCAGTCGCCGGAAAGAAAGCCAGGGAGCAGCAGCACCGGCCGCCCGTCGCCGCGCGGGATGCCGCGGCCGCGAAACACGGGGTCGCGCAGCAAAGCCGACAGCTCGCGCAGCGCGAGCGGGTCCCAGAGGTTCACTGCGAGGGATGGTAGTGGGCGGTGTTTTCAGGAATCAGGCATCAGTCTGCGTAGACGTTGCCGTCGGCTCCGACCTGGAGCGGGATGGAGCCGAGCGGAGACGGCGCGGGACCGGCCACGACGGCCGCGCCTCGGGCCGGGTCGAACTCCGCGCCATGGCAGGGGCACGACAGCAGCTTCACGCTCGGGTCGTACGAGACCGGGCAGCCGGCATGCGTGCAAACCGCGTCGAAGGCCACCACGCTGCCGCCCGACAGCGCGACCGCGACCGCGGGGTCCCCGCTCTTCGGGTCCTGGAAGTTGAGGAACCCGGCCGACCGCAGGTCGCTCAACGACCCGATGCTGGTGCCGGCCGGCGTGGCGACCGCCGTCGGGCTTCCCGCCGCGGTCGGGGTGCCCGTCGGGGTGGCGGTCGCGGCCGGAGAGCTAGGGCTCTGGTTCGCCTGGAACGACGCCCTGGAGCGAGGCAGCAGGCCCAGGACCCAGATCGCGCCGACCGCGGCGGCGCCCAGCTGGAGCAGGAGCCGGCGCCTCTGCAGGTCGGTGGTCGGACGCCGGCCGCTCGGCCGCGCGGCGGCGGCGCCGAAGATCACGGGCCGCAGGCTGAGCACCCCCTGGTCGCCGACGAGGACCAGGGTGATCCACGCCACGGCGTAGATGCTGTCCGAGCCGAGGAAGTAAGGCTGGACGCTCCAGCTCGCGGTCAAGAAAAAGACCAGGTTGACGAGCCCGCCGGCAGCGGCCGCCCACCGCGTCGCGACTCCCGCCAGGACCAGCGCGCCGACCACGAGCTCAGTGACGATCACGGCGATGCCGGTGAGCTGCGGCACCGGCAGGGCGAAGATGTCGATCAGGAAACCGACCGGCGAGTGCGTCGAGAAGCCCTGCAGCTGGGTGCCGATGTAGGTCGACGCCCCGGGCTGGAGGAACCCTGGGTCGGCGATCTTCTGGAGCCCGGCGTAGATGAAGGTCACGCCGAGGAAAAAGCGCAGCGGCAGGGTGCCGTAGACGAGCCACCGATCGGGTGCCGCGGGCGCGGGCCGAGCTTGAGGTGGGACCCGCTTCTTGCTCAACTCGAATACGACCTTACCCGGAATCGGCTGGGTCGTTCCTGTGGGCCGGCTGAGAGTTTCCTGAGCCCTGGCCTGGTTGGGCTAATTGCTTCCACATACAGTATGTTAAATTATCAGGATGGCACGGTCGTACCAGCTCGGCCGGCGGCAGCCCGCGGTCGACCGCACCCGGGCCTCGATCCTGGCCGCCGCCCGTCACCTCCTGGCCGACCGGTCGTCCCACGAGATCAGCGCCGGCGCCATCGCCCGCCAGGCAGGGGTATCGAGGCTCACCGTGTACAACCACTTTGGGTCCAGGGCCGGCGTGTTCGGGGCGCTGGCCGGCTGGCCGATGACGCCGGCCAGGCCCGCCGACCCTGGACTGGGGCCGCGCGAGGCCGTGAGGTTGCGGCTGGCCGAGGCGTGCCGGCGCTGGTCTTCGGACACCGCCCTGCACCGGCACCTGGCCCCGTCGGGCGACGCCGGGGAGGCGGAAACCGACGGTGTGCTTGTCGAGCGGCTCGCCGCCGCCGATCAGCTCCGTCCCGGCTGCTCGATCAAGGAGGCCGAGGACGTGATCGCGGCGATCACCTCGTTCCCGGTGTTCGACCGCCTGCACAAGGACGGCCGCCGCTCCCCCGCCGCGGTCGCCGAGATCCTGATGCGGCTCGCCGGCGCCATCCTCGCGTAGCATATGACGCAGTGCGGCATAACACCGCCGACGTAGGCGGACCCGTCCACTATCTCGATTTCGGCGGCACAGGGCAGCCGCTGCTCATGGTGCACGGGCTCGGCGGGAGCGCGCTCAACTGGATGGCGGTCGGCCCTGAGATCGCCACCGGCTACCGCGCGATCGCCCTCGACCTCGCGGGGTTCGGTCAGACGCCGCTTGCCGGTCGCTCGGCCGCCGTGGGTTCGAACGCCCGGCTCGTCCACGGGTTCATCGAGAACGTGATCGGCGAGCCTGTCGCTCTGATGGGCAACTCGATGGGAGGCCACATCGGCGTGCTCGAAGCCGCCGAGCATCCATCGTGGGTCAGGTCGCTGATCCTCGTCGATCCCGCCATCCCCGGCGTGCACTTGAGCCGCCCGGAGCCGGCGATGCTAGGCATGATGGCCGCGCTCTCCATTCCTGGGCTGGCCCAGGCGCTGATCGGCCGGCGCGCCCGAACGCTCGGCGCCGAGGGCATCGTCCAGTGGGCGCTCGAGCTGGTGTGCGCCGACCCGGCGCGTGTCGATCCCGCGGTGGTGGAGGCCCACGTCGAGCTGACGCGCGAGCGCGAGCACCTCGGCAAGCAGGCCGACCGCGTCTTCCTCCAGGCCGCGCGCTCGATCGGGCTGCGCATGGCCGATCCGCGGTTCTGGCGGCGGGTGGCCCGGGTCGAGGCGCCGACCCTGGTGATCCACGGAAGCCTCGACCGGCTCATCCCCGTCGCGGCGGCGCGCGAGCTGGCCCGCCGGCGGCCGGACTGGGAGCTCAAAGTCATCGACGGCACTGGGCACGTACCCATGATGGAGACGCCCACGGCGTTCATGGACGCCCTCAACGCGTGGAGCGTGTATAGAATCGGACGCGCGCCCGCACCGGCTGCGTAACGGAGAAACCCTCAAGACAACATCTTGGCCACCGTCTCAGAACCCCGTGGAAGGCGCCAGGGCCGGCTGAAGATCGCCGCCGCGATCCTGCCGCAGTTCCGCCACCTCGGCCGCTGGGACCCGATCCCACCGATGTGGCTCGAAGGGCGCATCTACTTCGAGTACCTGAGGTTGATCCGCGACCCCGTGTTCCGCGGCCGCGACGTGCCGCCGGGCCGGCGCAAGCCGGTGCTGCTGATCCCTGGATTCCTGGCGGGCGACTGGACGCTGCACACGCCGCACGAATGGCTGCGCCGCGTCGGCTACAGGCCGCGCATGGCCGGTGTCGCCTTCAACGTCGTGTACTCCGAGGTCATGCTCAAGCCTCTCATCGACGCGCTGATGGAGCTCTGGCGAAAGACCGGCGCGCGCGTCTCGCTCGTGGGACACAGCCGCGGCGGCGTGCTGGCGAAGGTGCTCTCGCACCGCAAGCCCGAGCTCGTCGAGCAGGTGATCACGCTTGGTTCGCCGCTGCACGACCCGTACGACGTCCACCCGTTGACGATGGCCGGCGTGCGCGCGGCCCACCTGTACAACGTCGTGCGCTACGGCCACCCCGCGAGCGTGGAGCAGCGATTCCTCCGCGACCTCCAGGCTGCGCCGAAGGTGCCCACGACCTCGATCTACTCGCGCTCCGACGGGGTCGTGAACTGGAAGGCGTGCCTCCGCTCCGACATCAATTCGATCGAGGTCAACGGCAGCCACGTCGGGCTCGCCCTCAACCCCGAGGTCTACCGGATCCTGGCGCACCTCCTCCCCGCGCCATGGCGCCACCAGTGAGCGCTGAGCCGCTCGCGTAACATCGGCGGTTGGCGGGAGCTCACGCGCGACGGCGCGATGACGGGCTGAGAGGGCGCCTTCGAAGGACAAGCGCCGACCGCATGAACCTGAACTGGGTAATGCCAGCGGAGGGAGAGCCATGAGCGACATCGCCGCTCACCCGGCCGGCGCGGACGCGTTCGGCAGGGTGGAGAGCCGCGGCATCGAGCCGGTGCCGGCGTCGGAGCGTCACGGCGCGCCGCGCGAGCTCGCGTTTCTATGGGCCGGCGCGTTCGTCAACTACGCGAGCCTGTTCACGGCGAGCCTGCTCACGACCTACTACGGCCTGGGCGTGTGGGACGGCCTGCTCGCGGCCGCCGCGGGGACCCTCGCCGCCGCGGTCATCCTCGGGCTGCTCAGCAACACCGGGCCGCGGTCGGGCATGCCGCAGATCTACTTCACGCGCGGGATCTTCGGGCGCCGCGGCTCCTACCTCGGCGCTGCGCTGACGCTCTTTCTCGCCGTGGGGTGGTTCGCGGTCGACTGCGTGATCGCCGCCCAGGCGGGCGCGCAGCTCTTCGGCGGCGGGAGTCGAGGGCTGACGTTCGGGCTGGTGATCGCGATCGCGGCGATCAGCGTCGGGGTGGCGATCTACGGCCACCAGACGATCAAGGTGCTGGAGACGTACGGCGCGGTCACCTTCGCGGTCCTCTCGGCCGCGCTCTTCCTTTTTCTCGCGCCGCAGTTCCACTGGGGCCAGGGCCCGGGCGCGGGCGGGGCGGATTATCTCGGCGCCTTCGTGCTCGGGTTCATGACCTGCTTTGCGCTCGTCGCGTCGTGGTATCCGTTCGCCAGCGATTACTCGCGATACCTGCCCGAGTCGAGCCCGACCCGGGCGGTGACCCTGTGGCCGGTGGTCGGCGTCGGGCTGCCGATGGTCCTCCTCGGTCTCTTCGGCCTGCTCCTCCCGACCATCGACGCGAAGCTGGCCGCGAGCCAGGGTGTGCTCGCCGTGATCAGCGCCCACGCTCCAGGCTGGGTCGCGGTGCCTTTCTTCGTGTTCATCGTCGTCGGCGAGATCTGGGCGAACTACCTCGACGTGTACACGGCGGGGCTGGTCACTCTGGCGATGGGCATCCGGCTGCCGCGCTGGCAGACCGCGCTCGGCTGCGGAATCCTCGGCACCGCCCTCGCGGCGTACGCGGTGCTGGTCAGCGATTTCCACCTGGCCTACGAGGACTTCCTGATCCTCACCTACCTCTGGGCGCCGGCGTGGGCGGCCGTCGTGCTGCTCAGCTTCTTCGTGTTCGACAGGCGCCCGCCGCGGCCAGTGCTGGCCCTCGCGGCCTGGTTCGGCGGCACGGTGGTGAGCCTCCTCTTCGTCAACTACGCAAATCTTTTCAGCAACCTCATGGCGAACCCGACCTTCTTCAACGGGGGGCTGATCGCGAGCCTGCATGGCGCGGACTTCAGCGGCGTGATCAGCGCGGCGGTGGCGGCCGCCGTGTACTGGGCCGGCAGGCGGTTCAGCGCCACGTGAGGCTGCCGGTCGCGCTCACCATCGCGGGTTCGGATTCCGGCGGAGGCGCCGGCATCCAGGCCGACCTGAAGACGTTCGCGGCGCTCGGAGTGCATGGGACGTCGGCCATCACCGCGATCACCGCCCAGAACACGCTCGGCGTCACCGACATCCTCGAGCTGCCGCCGGCGCTGATCCGCGCGCAGCTCGCCGCGGTGGTCGACGACATCGGGGTGCAGGCGACGAAGACAGGCATGCTGTCGAGCTCGGCGATCATCGAGGCGGTCGCCGCATTCATCGAATCTCATCCCATCGGACCGCTAGTGGTCGACCCCGTGATGGTCGCCAAGGGAGGCGCGAGGCTGCTTCGCGAAGACGCCGTGGACGCGCTGCGCCGGCGCCTCGTCCCGCTGGCCGCGGTCGTCACGCCGAACCTGCCCGAGGCGGAGGTGCTGCTGGGACGCGCCATCCGCACGCTCGCTGAGCGCAGGGATGCGGCTCACGAACTGGTCGCGATGGGAGCGCGCAGCGCGGTGGTCAAGGGCGGCCACGCGGAGGGCGACGTGACCGACGTCTTCTACGACGGCGACGAGCTGGTCGAGCTGGAGGGGGAGAGGATCGCAACGGCGAACACGCACGGCAGCGGATGCGTCTTCTCCGCCGCGATCACAGCCGGCCTCGCCAAGGGCGAAGCTCCTTCGACCGCCGTGCGGGCGGCGAAGGCCTTCATCACGAGGGCCATCGCGAGCTCGCTCGAGCTCGGCCACGGGCACGGTCCGGTCAACCCCATGGCGCCTCCCTGAACACAGGGTCTGGGGTTAAGCTTTCTGGCCCATGAGCAAGCGCAAGCGCGTCCCGAAAAGCACTGACGATTCGGCCTCGAAGCCGGCGGCGGACGACTCGGGCGACGATGCTTCCGTCAAGGACGACATGGTGCACGTGACACCAGACCTGCTGGCCGGCAGCCCGGACATCTTCGCGCCGCAAGGCGGAAGCTCGAGCCGAGCTGAGAGGGCCGACGAACCCGTCGCGGAAACGCCCGAGGTCGCCTCTGAGCCATTCCCGGCGGAACCGCCCGCGGAGGCCGAGGGACCGCCCACCGGCGAGGCCATGGCGGCCGAGCCGGCGGATACCGGCGCCACGCTCGCGCCCGAGCCGGACGGCTCGGCCGGCGAACCGGCGCCTGAGGCGCCCGCTCCGCCCCCTCCCGCCTACGTGACCGCCGTGGCGCATCCGCCGAGGCCCCGGCGCGGGAACTCGAGCGCGGCCCTCGGCGCCGTGCTCGTGGTGCTGGGGGTGTTCGCGCTCGGCGTGGCCATAACCGGCGTCAACCTGGCCGAGTACAGCTGGCCTCTCTTCGTGATCATCCCCGGGCTTACGCTGCTCGTGTTCGGCTTCTTCAGCCTCGGCGCGAGCGCGTCGATCCCAGGAGGCATCATCACCATGCTGGGGCTGCTGCTCGCGTATCAGAACAGCACGGGCGACTGGGCCACCTGGGCCTTCGCCTGGTCTCTGGTGGTGCCGTTCGGGCTCGGCCTCGGCATGTACCTGCAGGCCCTGCGCGACCGCGACGTGCCGGCGCTCGGGCGCGGCCGGATGCTGATGTTCGTCGGCCTTCTGATCTTCATGATCGGGTTCGTCTTCTTCGAGCCGATCCTGAACATCAGCAACCGCGACTATGGCATCGCGGGCAAGGCGGCCCTGCCCGTGCTGCTGATCGTGATCGGGATCATCCTGCTGGTCCGCAGCATCCAGCGCAGCCGGCGAGCGTAATCGCCGACAAATCCCCGAGCCAAGTCCTAGCCGAGCTTCAGGCTCTTCACCTTCTCCGCTAGTCGATCCCGGC
>Ga0209580_10000478_pt1 | contig 21948 bp, 10 predicted proteins | sample Coa_R1_5_FD_187153 | JGI IMG/M metagenome (GOLD analysis project Ga0209580, IMG submission 187153) | Surface soil microbial communities from Centralia Pennsylvania, which are recovering from an underground coalmine fire - Coalmine... | ecosystem: Environmental > Terrestrial > Soil >... | reverse complement strand
ACTCGCAGTTTCCGCGTATGCTGCGGCTCCTGGCATCCAGGGCGCCAGCTTCAACCTGGTCGCTGCGCCGGCTTATCTCAACCAGCCCGACGGCCAGGCGGTTTATTCCTGGGGATACGGCTGTGCAGGCGGCTTTACCCCGACCTATGCGCCGACCAATTTGACTCGGCCGGCGTTCTGCAACACCATGCAAGTTCCCGGGCCCACTTTGATCGTAACAGCGCCCTCATCGGGCAGCATCACGGTCACGGTTAATCTGGCGAACAATCTCCCCGCAGCCGCGGGCAACACCTCAATTCTATTCCCCGGCTTTCAAGTGTCGAGCTCAGGCGGGGTAGCGGGTCTGCTGACGCAGGAAGCGGCGCCTGGGGGCAGCGTGACCTACACGCTCACCATTCCTTCTACCGCGGCGGGGACACACGCTTACTACAGCGGAACCCAAAGCGACCTGCAGGTCGAGATGGGCTTGTATGGCGCAATCATCGTCGTGCCCTCGGGCATCCCTAGCGCCTGCACTTCGGGTATCCATGCTTCAAACCTGACCGCGGAAAGTCATTGGGGCGAAAGTGACTTCCGGCTTGCGGCAGCCGCATATAACCACCCGCAGGCCTGCTATGACCGGGAATACCTGTTCCAGTTCTCCGAGATGGATCCCCGAATCCATAGTCAGGCCGAGGCGCAGGTCCTTGCGATTCAAGCGAAGGGTGGCTGTACCGCTGGTGCCTCCGGATGCAGCCTGGAAGTTCCGACCGAGCCATACCATCCCGTGTATTTCATGATTAATGGCCGGTCGATGCCCGACGACATGGATCCCAACTATTTACCCGCTTATCCGCATCAGCCGTACAACGGCAATCCCCATATGCATCCGGGAGAACTGACGCTCCTGCGAATCATTGGCCAAGGCCGTTGGCAGCATCCGTTCCATGAGCACGGCAACCACGTGCGCATCCTGGGGCGCGACGGCAACCTGATTCTCAGCCAGAGCGATCCGAATTCCCTTGCGGGACCCCTCTTGTTCACTACCACCACAACCCCAGGAGTGGCCATGGACGGGATCTTCTACTACACGGCCAAGGGGCTGAATTGGGACATGTACGGTCACAATCCCGCATCTCTGGACGGGTCCGCCAAGCTTCCTTGTAATCCGGATGTCAACGGCTACAACACGGGCGATCCTACTGCAATTAACTATTTCGAGTGGTGCCAGGACCACGACAAGCCCGTTCAAGTTGCTCCCTTCGGCGATGTCGCTGGCGGAGGTCCGGTAACTCTACCTGATCCCAATCTCCTTACGAACGGTCCCTGGTACGGCGGCAGTCCCTACCTCGGTCCGGACGCAACCCTGCGAGCGACGGGATGCAGCACGGGTTCTCCGGCGGGTTCGTGCGGTGCCACCGGCTCAACTCCACCCTCGGGCACCATCGCGAACTCGCCCAGTGGCGAAGCTGGCTTTGCCTTCATGTGGCACTCGCACAACGAGCGTGAAATCACCACCAACAATATTTTCCCCGGCGGAATGCTGATGATGATGCTGGTTGATTCCCGGGAATTTGTCATCGACGAGTCCAACTAACTAAGAGGAGACAGCAATGCGATTCCACCATCTCAAAGCCACTTTGAAGAATGCGGTACTGGTAACAACTGTTCTCCTCCTCGGAGCGGGCATTTCCCTCGCCCAGTCAGTGAGCCTAACGGCGGCGGCCACCACCACCACTCTGCCCGATGGCTCAGTGGTCCCGATGTGGGGCTACAGCTGCAGTGCGGCGGCGGTTGCGCCTGCCACTTGCGCAGCTTTGAACACCAGCGCCGCCTTGGGGACCTGGTCGCCGGTGTTGATTACGGTACCGCCCGGCCCCCTGACGATCAACCTGACCAACAGTTTGCCCGCGTCCGTGCCTGAGACTTCTCTGGTGATCACGGGTCAGTTGGGCGGAGGTCTCGGGACGACTGCGACCAGTACGCCGAGTCCGAGCCACGCCACTCAGCAAACCACGTGGCCCATCGCGAATGCCGGCGCGACGAACACACCGCCGCCGCAGGGAAACCGCGTCCAGTCGTTCTCCACACCAGTGACGCCAGGAGCCACGACTGCTCTGACTTGGTCCAGCCTCGCTCCCGGCACCTATCTGATTGAGTCCGGCACGCATCCCTCGATTCAAGGGCCGATGGGCTTGTACGGAATCCTGGTTGTGACCACTACGCCCACAGCCTCAGCCGCGGGGTGCGCTTACCCCGGCGCCACAGCAGGTACTTGCGCCGTGAGCTATAACGCCGAGATTCCTCTGTTGCTCGGTGAAATCGATCCGGTCCAGAACAATGCCGTCAACACTGCCGTCAATACCTCAGGTTTCAGCGAGACCCAAGTCTGGACTCGCCAGCCGGGGACAGTGGCTGGGCCAATTACTTCGATTATCTTTACTGGAGGTTCTGGATACACGATGCCTCCGGTGGTCACAATCACAGGTAGTGGTTCAGGCGCCACTGCGGTTGCGACAACAACTGGAGGAGTGGTTACCGGAATTACGCTTACCAATGCGGGCGACGGGTACGCTCCGTGTACGGTTGTAAGTTCCACTTGCCCCACGCCAACGGTGGTAACCGTCACGCCAGCGTCCGGAGATACCACTGGAGCAGGTGCGACAGCTACTGCGACAGTAATCGCGGGGGGCTGCGGAGGCGGTGCGCATACGTGCTACCCGCCGGCGGTGAATTACACCCCGCTGTATTACACCATTAACGGAGTAGCGTTCAACAACAAGTCGAGTGCGACGAGTGCCTCGAACTCGCTGTTTGCGCCTTTGCCATCCACTGCGGCAGCCCCAATCACTGGAAGCGTACTGGTGCGTTTCGTGAATGCCGGTTTGCGCATGCACGTGCCTTCCATTGTCGGATCGCTGACCACGCCCCCCGTGGTTACAATGGGCGCAACCGCAGCACCGGTCGCAGGTTTCAGCCTAATCGCTGAAGACGGCAACCCCCTGCCTGGTGTTTCCCGCGTGCAGAGCGAAGTGTTTTTGGCCGCGGGCAAGACCTACGATGTGATGATTAATGTGCCCGCCGCCGGCGGGACCGCCCTTCCCGTCTTCGACCGCGAGTTGAGCCTGTCAGGCAATGCGACCGGTCGCGACGAAGGGATGTTGGCTTACCTCGGCATAAACGGCGCTGGACTTCCAAGCGCTGCCACTGCGGCATTCACGGCTGTGGAGGCCAACCCAGACACCTACAACTCGGTGATCGCGGGTCAGACGCTCACCGTGTCGGATCCGGGAAAAGGCGTAATCGCCAACGACATCAATGTGTACGGCGTCAAGGTCGTTGGTGCCGCACCAGCCGGACTGACTCTCAACCTCGACGGGACGTTTGTCTACACGGGAGGTGTCGCGGGAACTACCTTTACGTATTGCGGTAATGGTGCGACCTCGGGCAATGCTTGCGCCACAGTAACCCTGGGTGCGGCGCCAATTGAGGCAGGCAGCGGGATTACGTGCACCGCATCGGCATACTCGTCGACGGTGGCAACTACCCTGAGCATCAAGCCCCCGGGTATCCTCGCGGGCTGCAAGGACGCGGCAGGCTATCCGCTGACGGTGAACGCCGTCAGTGTGACGTCGACTGGGTTCAGTGCTCTTGCTGTTGATCCGAACGGCGGCTTCAACGCGGCTGTCCCTGCGGCGGGCACCTACAGTTTCTCCTTCAAAGCACAGAACTCGCAGGGGACCGTCGGCGCATCGGGCGCGACCGTGACTCTGACCTTCCCGACGGCTACCGGTCTCCATGTGGCGGTCCTGGATGGCAGAGACAAAACAACTCCTGTCACCGACTATCGCTGGATCATTGAAGAAGACCGCACTTTCTACATCAACCCCGCCTGTACGACCAACCCCCCGCCGTCCGGTTGCCCGACTTTTGCGGCCGGAACCGCTTCCGGGCTTGTTCCAACCTTTGGAACAAACTTCCACACCAGCTACATGCCGGTGGTAGCGGCGGGTTGCGTGGGGCCGACAGGCGCTGTGGCCTGTGAAACGGGCCAGACACTACTCGGTCAGCCAGCGGTGTGCGACGTTGGTAACGGAATTTGCAGGACCGATGCGTCACAACAGGCGCCGCTGGATCCTAGCCAGGTCCACCTGGATCCGACCAAGCGCTACTACATCTCGATCCTGCCGGGCGATGCCGGCAACTCGTTCGAGAACCTGAACGGTTGCTTAGGCAATTCAACTCCAAGTTGCGGCCACGGCATGGGCGGCGCTCCGATTGCCTGCGTGCCTGCGGCGCCCGCGGTAACGTGCACCGCTACTAGCGGTGCCTTCCCGACAAGCGTTACCGTGCTGGTGCAACCCAATCCTTTCCCGCCCTCGAAACTCTCCGTGTTTGTGTTCGAGGATGACTTCCCGCTCAACGGTGAGCAGGATGGAGGCGGTGGCGTCGACGTGTTGTCGCCCAATGAGCCCGGCTTGGGAGGCTTCAACATCACTCTGTTTGACGATGCCGGCGGCACGGGCGACGCGACCGGACAGATGACCTACGACATGTTCAACATGCCGTTGTCGAACGGTCTGGCGGGAACGATCGACCCCAGCACCGGACTCGATGCTTGCGCGATTTCCCGGTCGAATCAGACCACGGGTTTCGACGGTACTACGAAGAGTCCAACGGGCATCACGGGCACGATCGTAACCTGCCCGAAGTACGAATCGGATGGCAAGACTCTGTCCCCGCTGGCGGGCCACGCCGTCGTTTCCAACCTGATGCCGGGAAGATACGGCGTTGTCGCCACCGCGGCGGCCGACCGGATTGCGCGCGGCGAAGAATGGCTCCAGACCAACACTCTGGACGGCCAGAAGGCGCACGATTCTTTCCTGCGGATCGGCGAGCCCAGCTTCTTCCAGGAGTTCGGCCCGGCTGGATACCACGTGTCCATCGGGTTTGCCAATCCGGCGATTATCAATGATCGCAAACAGTACGTCTGCAACGGCACCGACCCCAACATCAGTGGCACCAACTGCACCAACAGCGTTACCGGCGTTGTCACAACCGAACGCATGAGCCGCACGCCGGACGAGAGGCTCTACAGCAGCGGCGACAACACCAGCTTCGCCTTCACGCAGTGCTACGTGAGTTTCGGCGATGCTGACGGCGAGGATTTTGCCTTCACCAAGTGCGACTCAAATGGGATGTTCACTCTCTCCGGCCTTCCCGATGGTGATTGGAGAATTACCGTCTTTGACCAGTGGAACGATATGCTGGTCGATGGTCTGTCAACGCCGGTCCGGCTGGCTGGAGGGGCTACCGTCAATTTGGGACAGATTGCCACCAACCAGTGGCAAGCGAACATCTACACCACAACCTTCTTCGATGCGAACGGTAATGGCGTTAGGGACAGTAATGAAGACGGACTCACGCTGGTGGCGACGAACAACCGCTTCCGCGACGGCAGCTACTCCAACTTCAACAACACCGACCTAAGCGGCAACGCCGGCTTCAACGAGATCTTCCCGCTGTTCAGTTGGTACGTGATCGAAAGCGACACCACCCGTTACAAGACCACGGGCATTCACGTGGTTTACGACGCGGGAGGGCCCGCTGACGGCACGCCCTGCGGGACCGCCGTTACGCCCCCCACGGCACCTTGCGCGCCCGCGAACGGCTTCGCCGATAAGTTGGCAAACACGATCGAGCAGGTCCCTCTGCCCACCGCTTTGCGGGTACCGGGTGCCTGGTACTGCGCCACTTCGGACTGCGGCGATGCTCCGTCTCCACTTGTGCCGGGCGGTGCGGGCGGTTCCACTGCCCGAGTTGATCCGCCTTTGTGGTTTGGCACCGAGGGTTGGCAGGGTTTCTCCGGCCAGAACGTTTTCATTGAATTCGGGAAGAAGCCCTACACGATCGGCGAAACGGGTGGCATCCACGGTGAGGTGATTTACGCCTCGACTCGCCCATTCGATGATCCAACTTTACTCATCCACACCAGTTGGACCCCGGACGTGCCGGGAGTGACTGTCAATCTCTATAAAGAAGGTACGGCACCCGATGGCAGTGTGTCACTCACATTGATTGACACCACTAAGACCAGCAGCTGGGACGATTGGGCCCAGGGTTTCCGTTCCGACAACGTCCCGAACATGAATTGCCCGGGCCAACTCCCAGCCCCCACGTCGTCGGCGCCCGGCGATCTCTTCTTCTTCTCGTTGTTCAACCAGCCCGAGTGGCTCGACATGTACAACAACGGGGGTATCCCGACACACACCATGCCGAATAACGCCCAGTTCAAGTGTTATGACGGCATGCACAACTGGAACCAGGTCCAGCCGGCTCCGTACGACGGCATGTACCAATTCCCCAGTGTCACCGGATTTAATCCGACGACAGGAAAGCCATCCGGTACGAACTGTACCGGTTGCGTACCCAACCCAGACTCGACTGATCCCTATCGGTTTGGCGCTCCCATGCTGCCTGCCGGCAAGTACGTCGTCGAGATGGTCGTACCTCCGGGCTACGAACTGGTGAAGGAAGAGGACAAGAACATCCTGATCGGCGACAATTTCATTGCGCCGGTAACCCAGGAGTTCGCCGGCTTGGGCAACGTCTTCATCCTGCCCGATCAGGCGGAAGTTGCCGCTTATTACAATGCCAACAATCCCCTGAACCCGACGAACACTTTCGGGCGCACCACACTCCCGAGTCACGAAGGCGACACGGGGAGCGTCGAAACCTTCTGGCCGTGCGTCGGAGCGTCACGAGTCGTTCCCGACTTCATCAGCCTGTTCCCGCAGTCCAATGAAGTGGCGCCGTTCGCTGGAGCCACTCGCAACTTGTGCGACCGCAAGGAAGTAGCTCTCACGGACCAGACATCGGCCCTGGCCAAGTTCTGGATCTTCAGCTCGACTCACGTAGCCGCCCACTTCACCGGTGTGATCACGGATGACTACACTTCCGAATTCGATCCGTTCTCGCCCCAGTTCGGTGAGAAATTCTCACCAGCCGATCTGCCCATCTCCATCAAGGATTGGTCCGGCGCCGAAATCGCACGCACCTACGCCGACCACTGGGGAACTTACAACGGCCTGACTTACTCAACCTGGGAAGTTAACCCGCCCAACCCGACGGGGTACGCACCCACCATGATGGTGACGTGCATGAACGACCCGGGCACCGGGCCGACTCCGGATCCGTTGTTCAACCCAGAATACAGCCAGTTCTGCTATGAAATCCCGTTCATGCCTGGGCAGACCCAGTACATGGATACGCCCGTCGTGCCCACGTCTGCCTTCGCAGGCGCGGGATACAACAACCCCGACTGCTCCTACCCGGATCTCACCCCGGCCATCAGTGAAGTGGATGGCGATGGGATTGGACCGTGGGTCAGCGCGACCGGTCACACCCTCACCATCACGTCGTTGGGCTTCGTGCCTGTGCCAAACAACGCCTACTCTGGACCGGCCGCCACGACGGCTCCATACAACCAGAAGACTGTTACTCGCCACTACGGCTTCGGCGCTTCGCAGGGAACTGGAAGTGTGACCATCGGCGGGCTGCCTGCACCGGTCACTGGTTGGAGTGACACAACCATCACAGTCACCGTCCCCAACGGCGTTCCAAACTGCACCCTTCAACAGCAAGCACAATACGGAGGCTCGACGGCGCAGTGTGGTCAACTGCTCATTACGACAGCCACGGGTCAGCAGTCGATCGATACGGTGACGGTCACAATTGGCGGCAAGGCTCCAAGTCACGTTGCCGCATCGGATTCGATCCAGGCCGCGATTGATGCGGCTAAGCCAGGCGACTTGATCATCGTCGATCCGACTTGCTCCACGACCAGTGGGCCAGTTGCGTGTACTACGGCTGGTGCTACCCACTCGCAAGCGGCCCACCAGGAAATGTTGCTGATGTGGAAGCCGGTCCGTCTCCAAGGTGTTGGAGCGGCTTCCAGCGTCATCAACGCCAATCCCCATCCTGCGGGCAAGTTGGACACCTGGCGCGCAGAGGTCAATTGTCTGTTCGGGCTGGGCCTCAACGGTTCGCCATCCACCTGGACTCCAGGCTGCGCCGGGGCTGGCTGGTTTGGCTTCAGCGCTACCGCCAACAATCCTCAGGTCGATCGCTTGCCACTGGAGGCCACGGTCGGTTGGGACGCCTCGCTTAACGGCAACCTGGCCGAACTCCTGCAAGAGCCCTCGCTGATGGGAGCGCTGGAAGGAGCAGGAATTACGGTGTTATCGAAAGGCGTGGACCTCCACGGCGCCAGTCCGTGGGATCCGACTTTGCTGGCCGGCTTCCCGACTGGCACGACGCTTTTGAACGCCAGTACTTGCGGGACCGCCGCCGGACCGAATCCCTTCCCGAGCAGCTTCCAGTGCAATCCGTCCAGCATCGACGGCTTGAGCATCACTGACAGCTCGCAGGGTGGCGGTGGTGTCTTTGTACACGGCTGGGGACATAATCTGCAGCTCGCCAACAACCGGATCTACAACAACGCCGGAACTCTTTCAGGCGGCATCAGCCTTGGCCAGGGTGAATTTCCGCCCGCGTACTTCGGGGGAGCAGGCGCGGTTAACGCGCCGCCCGGATCATGCCAGAGCAGCAATGTCACGAATCTTCAGCTGCCCTACTGCCACAACCTCAACGTCAACATGCACAACAACTACATCACTCAGAACTCTTCCACCGGCGACGAATTGTTCTCGGCGACGCCGGCGGGAGGAGGCGGCGTCAGCTTCTGCACCGGTTCCGACTTCTACAAATTCAACTACAACTGGATTTGCGGGAACCTGAGTACTGGTGACGGTGGCGGTGTCGCCCACATCGGGTTCAGCTACAACGGGGATATCGAGCACAACACGTTCCTGTTCAATCAGAGCACCAACCCGACGATCGTAACCAACGGCGGCGGACTCCTGATCATGGGCGCGCCCGATGTTGATCCTACCTGCGGCGCGAACACGGACACGGATTGCGTGCCTACTCCGGGCTCGGTTGGGCCCAGTGACGGCACCGGACCCGGCCTGGTCATCAATGCCAACCTGATCATGGGCAACCAGGCAGAAAGCGGCAGCGGCGGCGGTCTCGCCTTGCAGCAGACCAACGGCTCTGACGTGGTCAGCTTCCCCACGGCTCCGAGCCGCTGGAACTCGGTGCTCGTGACTAACAACATCATCACCAACAACGTCGCGGGCTGGGATGGCGCTGGAATCTCCCTGCTGGACGCATTGAACGTGGACATCATCAACAACACGGTCATGTCCAACGACAGCACGGCTTCGGCTGGCGTACTCTTCAACACGATCGGAGCTCCCTTGGCCAGTACCCAGGGAACCAATTGCATACAACCAGGCGGTACGACCAGATCCTGCCCCCAGCCCGCTGGCCTGGTGAGCATCCAGGACAGCATCACGCTGAGGTCGAACCTGACAGGCGTGAGCGTCTCATGCCCTTCGGGCCACGGGAACAGTGGGATCAATGCGACCTGCAAGAACTACTCGGTCCCACGGTTGTTTAACGACCTGTTCTATCAGAACCGCTCGTTCTACATCGGCGTCGGCAGCGCTGTTACGGGAACCACCAACCAGCAGAACCAAGTCGCGTTGTATGAGGCGTTTACCAATACGACAGTGCCGACCCAGCCGACAGCGGACGCCACCACGGCCAACGGCGGTGGAACGATCATCACCGGTGGCACAGGTGCCTGCGTCTCATTTCCGACTACCAGTTATTGGGACATCGGCGTGCGCGGCGACACGGGACCGACTAACCACGGTTCTGGGCTTACGCTGGCCCCGACCTATTCGTTCCTGACGGCCATTTCGGCAGGTTCGTATGGCGGCATCTCTCTGCACAACTCGTCAGGCAACCCGACCGTTCGCAGCCAATACTGCAACGGTTCCCGGACGCCGCCGGAATTCAATTCGTTGGGCTGGCAGGTGCCTCCGGGCATCGCGGACGCCACCGTGCCTAACCCCGTCTTCGCCTTGACTCCGAACGCGACCGTGGACGAGGGCAACAACTGGATCAACATCAGTTGGGGCCCGCTAGCGGAAACGAACCCCGTTACCGGCACTCTGCTCGGCAACTACTCGATCGCGGCGGGTTCGCCGGCCATCAATTACGTGGCGTCAACTGCTGGCAATGCCTATACGCTAGCGCCGAGTTTGGACTTCTTCGGCAATTCGAGGAAGACAAACAATGCGGTTGACGCCGGTGCGGTTGAGTTTGGCGCCACACCTCCGGTTGCCATTCTCAGCGTGACTGGCGGTCCGTTGGCGTTCGGGAACGTGCCGATCGGCACCACCAGCCCTTCTCGACAGCTGATTCTGCACAACACCGGAGCGGCAACTGGAACGGGTATCGCCCTTGCCTTCTCGTCGCCGCTGTTCTCACGGCCGACAGGTGCGGCGGGCGGCACCTGCGGCGCTACCCTGGTAGCAGGCGCTACCTGCACGATCAACGTAGTGTTCTCGCCGACGGCACTGGTTACGACGAATGCTACGCTGACTATCACAGCTAACGTTGTGGTGACCGGTTCGCCGGTTTCGCTCAGCGGTACGGGCGTGGCGCGCGTGGTGACTGCCGCTCTCACTCCACCGACGTGGACCACATCTGCAACCCGTGGATGTACTTTGGCTACGTGCCCCTTCCAGGTCTTCACGCTCACTAACACAGGGAACGTGCCCTTGACTGGCATTACGCAAGGAGTGCTGGGAGGCACCAACGCGAGCGAGTTCAGCGTCTTCCGCCTGCTCTCGACCTGCGGTCCTGCGGGTGGAGGACAGATTCTGGGCCAGACAACCCTGGCTCCGGGTGCGGCCTGCATAGTCACAGTTCGCTTCACTCCGTTGAATAGCCAGACGACCGGCGTCAAGAACGCGACCATATCGGTCACCGATTTGGCCGGCACGCAAACGTCAACCCTGACCGGCACGGCCCAGTAATGCCGAGCAGGTCAGAGGAAGTCCTAAACCCGATGCTGCTCGCGGGAAAACCCGCGAGCAGCATTGGTCTTGTGCAGGGCAATTGCGCAAGTCCAGAACCAAAAACGGCGCCAACCAGAATTCGGTTGGGTCGCATCAAGAACCCGAGGTAAGGTTAAATGATGAAAATCCGTCGCATCCTATGTCTGAGCGCTGCCATCGTAATTCCACAACTGGCGCTGGCCAAACTTCCATTGCCAAATGATGCGTTCGGGAAGATCGAAGGCACGCTCGATTTTTGTGCCCAGGTCGACTCGCCAAATGCCGCGAAGTATCAAGAACAAAAGAACCTCCTGGTCCGCGATGTGCCGGAGAAGGAAGTGGCGGAGGCTCGCGAGACCACGGAGTACAAAGACGCTTATACCTGGATTAGCGATGAACTCGCCAAGCAGCCGAAGGAGAAGGCGGTGAAGGCATGTGCCGCTTCTCTGGAAGGCAAGTAGGAGCCGTCACCAAGCACCGCTAGACCGTGCAACGATGCACGCAACGGAAAACACGATGATTCGATCGACGATCTTCGCTCCTCTGCTCCTCTGCACCGTCCTATCGGCGCAGAGCGCCACACCCTCAACCAACGCGAAAGCCAATCCATCGGCGGGGCAATCTCCTGCTCAAGCCGGAGCGTCGGCGACAACGCCGGCGAAATCCCGCTTTCATCCCGATCGCTTCGCGGGGCGGGCGGGAGAGTACTACCGGCTCATTTGGGGAGTTGACTCTCTCTCGGTAAAGTGGACTGAGTCGGGCGAGGCCATTCGATTCAGCTATCGCGTGCTGGACGCGGAGAAGGCCAAGACCCTTAACGATAAGAAGAACGAACCTTCCCTGATCGACCCAGCGGCAGGAGTGAAATTAGTCGTCCCGTCGCTTGAAAAGGTCGGGCAACTGCGTCAGAGCGCCACTCCCCAAGCCGGCAAGGCATACTGGATGGCTTTCTCCAACAAAGGCAGGAGGGTGAAAAGAGGAGACCACGTTGACGTCGTAATCGGGAAATTCCAAGCCCGAGGACTAGTGGTGGATTAGCGTCTGCCTCCCCAGCGTCCTTGCTCTCAGTTTGACGTGATAAAAGTTCTCGAGGACTCCTCCATGGGCACGGCTGCCCGGATTTCCAGCTTCCGGGTGCGCGCGCTCTCTCTCCCGCAATTAGATCAAGGGCGGGGAAAATCACGTTTACCGAACTGGGGCCTTTCGTTTTGAAGGAAAAAGTGAGAGTGAGAAGTCACATTATGAGTAGACACAATGCTGGACTCGGAACATCGATCGCAAGAGGTAAGAACGGCTTACGCAAAACCCCGCTGCTGATGGCTCTGGGGCTGCCCGCCTGGGTCCTCCTTGCGGGCGTTCTGGCGGTTGGCCAGACGTCCGGAAATGTTGACACGAAGCCTCGGCCCCGGACTCGTTACAATAGCCGCACCATAACCATAGATGATCAGGTCAAGCGTTTCGCTGAGTCGTTGGACCTCAGCGAAACTCAACAGTCCGAGGTGAAGAAAATCCTAGAGTTTCGGCAGGTCCAGACTAGACGAATTCGGTTCGATGGGTCACTTTCGGGAGCTGAGAGAATCAGCCGATTCCGTGGTCTCCAGGACAGTACGGTTGCGCGCATCAGGGCGGTTTTGAACGACGAGCAGAAGAAGAAGTACAACCCGCTTGTGGTGCGGCAGGCTCAAAAGGATTTTCCCCCCGCCAGTGTCGCAGACTGGATGAAGGCTGCTGGGAAATAGAAGTGAACCGGGGCCTTGTTCTGCGCCGCAGGTGTGAGGGCTTTCACTCGGTACTGCCCACGATTGTAACTTTCGCCACCGGCCTGACCTGCCTCCAGAAATCAGTCCATTGAAAATGTGACCGCTGCCAGAGAAGCCTTCCCTTGCTTGACTGCCCCTCGCCGTGGCCGGCATAGTCGGCAGTGATCTCAAAACCCTGCGGCAGGCATTTTGAGCGTTAAGGCCTTCCATGAGAAGGCCGGTCGGAGTCAAGTCGATTTCGGGCAGCCCTCGGACATCGGACGGATCGCAGTGTTCCTGGCCTCCGACGAGGCAAGTTGGCTGACAGGAGAAATAATTGTGGCCTCTGGCGGTCTGCGCTAGGCCGCTATTCGCAAGAAGAAACTGAGTTGAGAAAAGGAGATTCAAGTGAACCGTTCACTCAAAGGAGAATCTATGAACATTGGCGTGATTACAGTTATTGCGCTGAGTCACGTTTTCACAATCGCTCGACGAATCCCACACCGGCGTGGGTGCATTTTCGGTGAAAGGCTGTGGGGAAGTCCTTCAGGAACTCTGAAAAAACAATGAAAAGAACTGAGCGGGCCCGAAGGGGGCGTGAAAGAACGCTAGCGCAGGTTGCAATGTTACGGGAAGCTACAATGAAGAGAAACGGGAGCGTTTCGGATCGCGCATGTCGCCAGGTAACGGCCTGCTTCCATGAGTAGATCCGCCACACAAAGAAGTAACCTACCTAACTAAATTGCCTTACACGAATGAGTTATTCCCGGCCCAAAACCGGCCGGCGTGGGGTTCGCACGGTGCGGAACGCACGCGAATTTCTCAAAATCCCACGAAGCCAATTCGATCAGACCGAAGAAAGCACCCCGGAATGGACTCTCGTTGATGTTCCCCATTTGAAGTTCGGCTCCGACCCCATAACGAACTCCAATATTCCACCAGAGGTGATCTCCGCATGGGTAATCCATGCCCGCTGTAGCGGTTTCCCGTTCAACTGTACCGATTGGATATAGCAGTTTGCGGAAGAGTTTCCGTGCGCGACGATCACGAAAGTTGTGCCTTTGTGCCACCTGGAGTCCAGGTGAATGGCTGCCTTTCCGAAAAGTGGGCTTCCCAATACATAGACGTTGTCTCCGGGGCAGACGGGGTAGAACCCAAGAGCGCTCATAACGTACCAGGCAGACATCTGGCCCACGTCGTCATTGCCACAAATCCCATTGACCTCTGCGTGATAGGCCTGCTGGAGAATACGACGAACCCATTTTTGCGTAAGCCACGGCTGACCGGCATACACAAACAGATAGGCGATATGATGCACGGGTTCGTTGGAATGGTTATAGTACGGGTTCCAGCCGAAATTGTTGGGTGTTTTTTCGAACAGAGCTTCCAGTGTGGCGACGAAGCGATCTTTTCCCATCAAGTCGATTAGGCCATAAACGTCATGCGGCACAAACCAGGTTTGTTGCAGGGGATTGCTTTCGGTGCATCCCTGGCCGAATTCAGTCTCGCCCAGCCATTTTAAGCTTTGGCCGCTGCGGTCCTTGGCCCGCATGAATCCGACCTGACGGTCGTAGATGTTTCGGTAATTGCGGGCCCGCGCACCGAATAGCTTCGCATCCTCATTGTTCCCGAGATGCTCGGCGAGACGGCCCACGCACCAATCATAGTAACTATTGTCGAGTGTCCAGGAGACTTGATCTGGCACGTAGCCATTTTCCAGATAGAAGTCGTTGTCCGGCCGATTTGTCGCAGCCCCGGTACCCGCCGCAGTCTGCCTGCACGCGGCATAGGCCTTATGAATGTCGAACTTTCGGATGCCTTTTGCATATGCATCGAGAATAACGGAGATTGCTGGATCGCCGTCCATGCAGCCGCTGTAGGCGTTCATAATTTCCCAGCGTTCCAAGTAACCTCGGCCGCTCTGCTCGGCAAGCCCGACCAGAGTGTTGACTTCATCATTGATCACTTCGGGGCGCAGGATGGTCATCAGCGGAAATGCAGCGCGGTACACATCCCAACCGCTGAAAATCGTGCGATAGGCGTACTCAGTCGAGGAATGGGTCTTCTTATCCGCCCCCACGTATTTTCCGTCCACATCACTGACGTCGCGAGGATCGATCATCGCGTGGTAAAGAGCAGTGTTGAAAATTGTGCGCTGGGTCTCTGTGGCGCCTTCAATGGTGATGCAGGAAAGTGCCTTGTTCCATGAAGACCGAGCGCTCATACGCACGCGCTCGAAGTTCCAATCAGGTATGTCCTGGTTCAGGTTGGCACGTGCGCCTTCCATGCTCACATAGGAAATCCCAGTCTTGGTTAGCACCTGCTGGTTTTCGCGGGTGGGAAACTGAGTAAAGAAAACGAGATGCCTTCCCTCTTGCTCGGTGAAGTTGCGCGTCACGCGGCCATTCTTGACCCGGTCGTAGAAGTCGTCAGTCGAGAAATAGTCGCCGACCAGTCCGCTGGGTCCCTGGAGGCGACCTTCGGGCAGGGCAATACTGGCAACACCGAACTCATCGAGCGGCGTAGAGAATTCCATCCGAAAGTAGAGCGTGTAGTCGACTTGACCATCTCCGTTACCCCAGCCACCATCCCTGGGCGTGCAGTGCACCCATCCTTCCATAGCATCTTTGCCGACGACTCTGACATATTGACGCGTGGACGTTCCTCCAATACGACGCGACAGGTCAACCAGAATATGGGACTCCGTCGATTGCGGAAACGTAAAACGCAGTATTCCGGCATGCGGCGCGGCGCTCAGTTCCGCGCGTATCTTGTAACGAGCTAGCGTAACGGCGTAGTAACCGGCTTGCGCTACTTCGGTGGAGTGACTGAACTGCGAACGCCAACCTTCGTCTGGAAGTAAGGGACGGCCAGCGGCGAATCGCAGAGACCCCGTCGTGGCCATAGTCAGCAGATTCCCGAAGTCGCCGTACCATCCCACTCCGCTCATATGGGTGAAGCTGAAGCCCTCGATGGTCGTGTGCTCATAGGAGTAACCCGGAGCGTTGTCGCCGCCGGTGATGGTGTCGGGACTCAGTTGCACCAAGCCGAAAGGAGTCGTAGGCCCGGGAAAGGTCTTGCCCTCTCCGAGTTTCTGACTGGTGCTCGCACCGATCAATGGATTGACCCATTCGACAGCTTCGTGAGTCTCCCCAAACACAGGAATCACCCAAACCGATGCTGCGGTAGCGGCAGATAGTCGAGCGAATCTTCGTCGGGTCACTTTCAAGGGCATGAAGAGTTCACCCTCTTTTGGACAGGTCGAGAACCATTCAATTGATCTGCATGACCATGTTCATTGCAAGGTAAGCGCACATTCAATCATATATCATGAGCGTTATTGATTTTTCAATCATTATGTGCGATTCTGGCGTCCGTTAGCGGGAGCGCCTCTAGAGTGAATGAATGACAATTCTCATACAACGCAGTGCAATACACAGACATCGCGATATACGCGGCAATTTGCAGTGGCCACCAATTGGAGTTCAAGGCGGCTCAATCGAGTTCGCACTCAGATGCTTTGTCCCAGCTTCATTCGAAGTGGAATAGATTCGCTGTGGCTGTCGTTGTCTTTCCTGTGCAACTGACAGAAAATTAAAGGCTTGACGAATGTCGCGTAAATCAAACTACGACAAGTATCCGTGCACCGCGGTGAGTACCAGCGCAGCTTCTTGCTGGGTCGGCTGGCGGAACATCATCAATCGATTGAAGTCTTCTTCGGCGGAGAGCCGATGCACTCTCGCCGTCGAATGCTACCCCGGTACTTTTGAACGATCGATCAAAGACGCGTTGGTCGAGGGTTTGCGTCCTACTGAAGTTGTCTATACCCCGGACTTGCTGAAGGCGCCGAACTGTGTGGACAAGATGTTGGCCCCGGTTCTGGGCGATGACCCAGTCTTCGGACAGATGAACGACATCGGTCTCGAAGCATTTTTCGAGGAAGCAAAGCTCGGTAAGGTACGGCAGAAAGTCGCAAGCTGGCAGCAAGGATTACTGCTCGTGGTTGGTGTCGGCGTGTCGATCGTGTCGCCTCAGCCCGACGTCCTTATTTATGCCGATCTGACACGCTGGGAGATCCAAGGCCGGCAGCGCCGAAATGAGATCACAAATCTGGGCACCGACAATTTCGAGGAAAGTCCAAGTCTGAAATACAAAAGAGCCTTCTTTGTTGACTGGCGCGCCGCCGATCGACTCAAAAAGGAACTCTTGCCGAAAGCCCATTTTTTCTTAGACACAAACAATTCCACGCCAAAGCTCGTGGCTGGCGATTGCGTGCGAGCGGGCATCAAGGCAATCGCGAGCCGCCCTTTCCGCGTAGTGCCTTACTTCGACCCGGGCCCGTGGGGCGGGCATTGGATGGAAGAGGTATGCGACCTGCCGAAGGACGCACCGAATCATGCATGGTGTTTCGATTGCGTTCCCGAAGAAAACAGCTTGCTTCTTGGGTTTGGCAGTCTGCAAATTGAGTTGCCTGCGCTTGACGTGATCTTTCTTCATCCCCGTGAATTACTCGGAGAACATATCTACAGCCGCTTTGGCGCGGAATTTCCGATTCGTTTTGATTTCCTCGACACGATGGGCGGCGGAAACCTTTCCCTACAGGTCCATCCGCGCACACAATACATTCGCAAGCAGTTCGGCATGGATTACACGCAAGATGAAAGTTACTACTTGTTGGACGCGGGCGCGGATGGCTCCGTTTATCTCGGCCTCAAAAAGGGAATCGATCGAGAGGCTATGGCAGGGGAACTGCGGATCGCACACGACAGTGGGCCACCGTTTCGGGCAGAAACTTATGTGAACAAGTTTCCTGCCAAGAAGCACGATCACTTCCTGATTCCAGCTGGAACGATTCACTGTTCGGGAAGAAACAGCATGGTGCTCGAAATCAGCGCGACTCCGTATATCTTCACGTTCAAGCTTTGGGATTGGGGGCGGCTCGGCCTCAATGGCTTGCCGCGGCCGATTCATCTTAATCACGGAATCGCAAACATCGACTGGGAGCGGCAGACGGACTGGGTGCAGCAGAACCTGATCAACCGAGTCGAGTTGTTGAGTAAGGGCGCGGGTTGGACCGAGGAGCGGACAGGACTGCACGAACTGGAATTTATTGAGACACGCCGGAATTGGTTTACAGGTAAGACGCCGCTCGATACACACGGCACGGTAAATGTCCTGAATCTTGTGGAGGGCAGGGAGGCAATCGTAGAGAGTCCGAACGACGCATTTGATCCATTTGTAGTTCACTATGCAGAAACCTTCATCGTGCCTGCGGCGGTGGGCGCGTACACGATTCGTCCCGGCAAAGAATCCGAGGGATCTAAGTGCGGAACGATCAAAGCCTTCGTACGATCGGGACAGATGTGATCTCTTATGCGCGACTCCACAATCGTCGGAACAGAGTTCTGCACAACCTCAAGCACTAGGTTCGTGGGAGGAAGAATGCACATACCGGCCGCAACTGAGAACGCTGATGTTCGACAAGTAAAGGCGCAGTCGCTCAGCTACGTCGTACTCCTGGCTGCGACCACTGCCATTTCAGGATTTCTCTTTGGCTTCGACACTGCCGTGATCAACGGAGTCCTGCTTCTCCTTCGCCTCCAATTTGCGCTCTCGAACCTGCAAACTGAGATTGCGGCAAGTTCGCTCCTGCTGGGCTGTCTACTCGGTGCAGCCGGCGCAAGTATGATCGGCGACCGCTACGGGCGTCGGAAATCGCTGATTGCTTCGGCACTGTTATTTGCGCTTTCTTCCGTTGGTGCGGCGTTAGCGAACACAGTCACGCTGTTTTCTGTGGCTCGCTTGTTGGGAGGTCTCGCGATCGGTCTCGCCTCCGTGCTCACGCCGGTGTATATTGCCGAGATTTCGCCTTCACGAAATCGCGGAACGCTCGTCTCGCTGAATCAATTGGCGATAGTTGTTGGCATCCTTTCAGCGTATCTGGTCAATTGGCAGATCGCTCGCCTCGGAGCGAGCAGCTGGCGGTGGATGTTGGCTGTCGCAGCGATTCCGTCTCTCGCGTTTCTGTTCGGACTGCTTCTGATTCCTGAAAGCCCGCGATGGCTGGTCACCAGAGGTCGCCACGATGAAGGTGAACGCGTCTTGTCACGAATCTTCGGCGAGGAGGCCGCGAAGGAACAGATCGAGGCTATCGAACAAGTGGTAGCGGGCGAGGAGGGTTCATGGCTTGAGGTGCTTTCGCCTAACATGCGCAAGCGTCTGACAGTGGGAATGTTGCTCGCGCTTTTTTCCCAGATTACCGGAATCAACACCGTGCTCTACTACGGCTCGATCATCTTTAGCGAACACTTCCCCGGACAGTCGACGAGCATGGCGCTGATCGCAAACGTAATCATCGGAACCGTCAATTTCTTGTTGACCATTGTCGCCATGGTGCTTCTCGACCGCTGGGGCAGACGCGCGATTTTGATGATCGCCAGCGGTGGGATGGGAATGGCACTCACATTTCTGGTGGTAGGCTTGAATGTTCCGGGAATCTCGCCCTTACTGATGTTGGCATGCATCCTGCTCTATGTCGCTTTTTTTGCTCTCGGCATGGGCCCCGGCCCTTGGCTGATCATCTCCGAAATCTTCCCGACAAAGGTACGAAGTCGGGCCGCCTCGATCGCGACGTCAACTCTTTGGTCGGGCACACTTCTGGTCACGCTAACGTTTCTCAGCCTGGTCAAGGTTCTGAACCTCTGGGGAACATTTGCGATCTACGGCGCGCTCTCCTTTGCTTGTCTTATCTTCGTTTGGAAGATGGTTCCTGAAACGAAAGGTCGCACCCTTGAGCAGATTCAACAGACGTGGAGCAAGTAAAACTGGATTCTTTTCAAACTGGGAATACTTCGAGGAGTCATCTTCAAGGTGAAAGCCTTAGCCATTGATTTTGGGGGAACACACGCATCGTGCGGTTTGGTCGAAGATCGTGTCCTTCTTGCGCATGAGACGATTGATACAAATTGTGCGAGGAGCCTTCACGCAGTGCTGCCGCGGATTCGTGACGTGTGCCGCGGACTCATGCAAGGGAGAGGACTTTCACCCGGTGATATTGCGGGCATAGCAATCGGATTTGCCGCACTTGTTGATTCCCGCGTGAACCGAGTCCTCTCAACCGACGGCAAGTATGAAGACGTCAAAGACATCGATCTTGCGAAATGGATACACGAAAACGTTGGCTTGCCAGCACGAATCGAGAACGATGCGCGCATGGCCCTAATGGGAGAGTCCTACGCTGGCGCGGCGCGTAGTTTTACTGATGTCGTAATGATGACGTTAGGCACTGGCATTGGCGGCGTGGCAATGATCGACGGGAAGTTGCTTCACGGCAAGCATGCGCAAGCAGGTTGTTTGGGCGGGCACATTCCCGCAGTATTCAATGGACGGCCATGCGCTTGTGGGGCGGTCGGCTGCGCAGAAGCTGAAGCGAGTGGCTGGTCACTTCCCTTGATCGTAAGGGATTGGCCTGGAGCTACAGAAAGCAGTTTGTCGAGCTATTCGAACGTCGGCTTCAAAGAGCTTTTTGAGGAAGCTGTGAGTGGCGACAAGGTGGCCGTTGCGATCCGTAACCGTTGTTTGAACATCTGGGCGGCGACTGCCGTCGGCTTGGTTCATGCATACGATCCGGAGTTAATTGTGATCGGCGGCGGTGTAATGAAAAGAGCACACGTTATCATTCCTTACATCCAGTCGTATGTGCACAAGCACGCGTGGGCACCCTGGGGCAAGGTTGAAGTCCGCGCCGCCGAACTGGGGAACAATGCTGTGCTCATGGGAGCAGTTCCGCTCTTGTCACAAACCGGCACGTCTTGAGATTTTTGAGGTTTACCTTGATGCCGACCGGAGAAGGAGATAATGAGGCGGGGCGGTGTGCGTTAGCCTGCACAGTTCCGCGCAAAGTGACGGCTGAAATCTGGCTTGGGGAGGATGTTTTGTTCCGCGTCCGCGATATTTCTTTTTGCGTTCTAAGTGTATTTCTGATTTCCCTCGGTATTTCCTGGGCCCAACAAGATGAGCAGAAGCCTCAGTCGGACATGGGGGGGGTTGCGTCGGGAGTACCTGCGGCCGCCATTTACGACTCTCAGAATCGGCCCATCACGGCCGGCGGGTTTGTCGACAAGGGCCCGGTCATTTTCGAAGATGCCACGAAGCAGGCCGGACTTGGTAGCTGGCGCCACAAAATGGGCATGCCAGACAAAAACTTCATTGTTGAGACCAATGGTTCGGGCGTCTGCCTGATCGACTTCGACAACGATGGCTGGCTCGATATCTATCTCGTGAACGGCGCGACATTCGATTCTCTGGATGGAAAGGAAGAGCCGCCACACGCCGCACTGTTCCACAACAATCGTGACGGAACGTTCACCGAAGTAGCGCAAAAGGCCGGTGCGGCGAATGATCGCTGGGGATACGGCTGCTCGGTTGCGGATTATGACAATGACGGCTGGCCCGATCTCTTTGTCGGCAACTACGGCAAGAACCGGCTCTACCACAACAACCATGACGGCACCTTTACTGACGTGGCTGAAAAAGCCGGTGTGCAATTGGGCAACTGGTCTGCAGGTTCCGCGTGGGGCGACTTCGACGGTGATGGGTTATTGGATCTGTATGTTGCGGGTTATGTTCACCTTAACCGCGAGAATCTGCCGATCGGCGGAAGCAAAGCGATGAACTATGCGTTCTGCCAGTATCGTGGGGTGTCAGTAAATTGTGGACCGCGCGGATTACCCGGCGAAGCCGACCATCTGTTCCATAACAATGGCGACGGCACCTTCACCGATGTCACGGTGAAGGCAGGCGTGCAGGATAAACAACCCTTCTACGGCTTCACGGCAATTTTTGTCTCGCTCAACGCCAACGGTCGTCCCGACCTGGTTGTCGGGAATGATTCTGAGCCCAATTATCTCTACATCAACAAGGGTAATGGGACGTTCGAAAACGCCAGTTACTCGTCCGGGTTTGCGCTCAACGATGACGGCCGCGAGATTGCGTCGATGGGCATTGCCGTAGGGGACTATGAGAACAACGGCCAGGTGGATTTGTTTGTAACCGACTTTGGTGACGACTACAAGGTGCTCTACCACAACGACGGCAACAACAGCTTTTCTGACGTGAGCTACAAGGCAGGTGTCGCACGAACCACGATTCCATTCGTTGGTTGGGGGGACGGTTTTCTCGATTACGACAACGATGGCTGGCTTGATCTCTTCATGGTTAACGGCCATGTTTATCCGCAGGTAGACCAACACAAGTGG
>Ga0209580_10000477_pt1 | contig 21974 bp, 26 predicted proteins | sample Coa_R1_5_FD_187153 | JGI IMG/M metagenome (GOLD analysis project Ga0209580, IMG submission 187153) | Surface soil microbial communities from Centralia Pennsylvania, which are recovering from an underground coalmine fire - Coalmine... | ecosystem: Environmental > Terrestrial > Soil >... | reverse complement strand
TCGTCGCAATGCCCTTTCTCGCAGCAGGCCCTGACATCACGCCCATCACGAACCTGATCAACACCTGGATCCACATCGGACAGGCGCTGGTCGGCTCGGTCGGCGTGCTGGCGTTCATCTTCGCGTTCATCTGGAAGATCACGGCGGTCGAATCCAAGTCGGCCCTGCAGGCCAAGCAGTGGATCCAGCGCATCGTCGTCGGGACGATCGGCGTGGAGGTCGCGGGTTCGCTGGTCGGAATTTTGACCAGCTCGGTGCCGACCACGACCCACTGATGGACCAGCTGCTGGGCGCGATCCAGTCCCTGCTGGTCAGGGTCACAGAGCTGGCCAACGTGCTGTGGCCGCTGGGTCATCCGAAAGAGGTGGTCGTCGCGCTGCTGAACGACACCGTCGGTCTTTTGCTGAAGGTGTGGTTCGACTTCATCCTGAGCACCGTCGACTTCGAGACCGGTGGCGACTTCACCGGCAACTCGACGATCCAGCTGCTCGAGCCGAAGGTCCAGCTCGTCGCGGACGCGGCCCTCGTCCTGGTCGTGATGTGGGCGTCGTTCAGGATCATGTGGGGCCACGGCCTTTTTTCGCAGTACACCGCGCGCATCCTGCTGCCCCGCTTGCTGATGACCGCCGTCCTGATCAACTTCTCGCTCCCGATGTTCCAGATGTTCGTCGACGGCAGCAACGTGGTCTCGAAGGTGGTGCAGAGCCTGGTCGCACTCGACGATCCGTCGAGCTGGTGGGCGAGCTTCGCCCACGACCCGAACGCGGGCACGTGGGAGATCATCACCACGGCGGCGCTCGCGCTCGGGTACGACGTCCTCGCGATCGCGTACCTCGTGCGCTACGCGATCCTGATCGTGCTCGCCATCACGGCTCCACTGGCCGGCCTCGTCTTCCTGGTGCCGGACACGCAGCACCTGTCGAAGCTCTGGATGTCGCACTTCACGACCAACCTGTTCATGCAGCCCGCTCAGCTCTTCGTGCTGGCGGTCGGCTTCGCGCTCGAGAGACAGGGCACGTCGCCGATCCACCATCTCTTCGCACTCGCGGCGCTGCTCCTCGTGTTCAAGGTGCCCGGCGCACTGGGCGGATCGGAGAAGGCGGCGCACAGGCTGGAGTCGACGGTCTCGAGCGCCTTCAAGCACCTCGCGCATTCGCTGGCGAAGGCGTGATCGGGCCCCTCCGCGTCGCCGCGATGCTGGCCTGCGCCGGCGCGGTGTGGGTGGTGGCCGCGGCCCAGGTGCCCGGCCAGGCGCGGCTGCCGGTCGCGGCGGTCGTGGTCGGCGCGGTGGTCAGCCAGCCCTTCGGGTGCACGACGCTGGCGCTCGAGCCGTTCGACCCCTTCTGCCCGGGCGGGCACGTCCACACGGGGATCGACCTGGCCGACCGCGAGGGCACCGAGGTCCACTCAGCCACGCGCGGCCTGGCGCATGTCGGTTTCGACCCCAACGGCGCAGGCCTGTACGTGGCGGTGGACCTCGACGGGCACGTGCGTCTCCTCTACTGCCACCTCTCCGCAGTTCGCGTCGCCGGCGGCGAGCTGGTCGGCGCCGGACAGGTGGTGGGCCTCGTCGGCGCCACCGGGAGGGCCACCGGGCCCCACGTTCATTTCGAGATCCAGGTCGACGGCAGGCCGGTCGACCCGGCCCGATGGCTAGCGTCTTAACAGGCTGGGTTGGCGTGGCCGGAAAGCGCGGTTAGCGTGAGCACAATCTTTCGGAGGTGATGGGATGGTCAATCGAGTCATTCTGGTCGGCAACCTGGCGGCGGATCCCGAGGTGCGAGCGACGCCGAAGGGCACCTACGTCGCCAACCTGCGCCTGGCGACGCACAGCTACGCCGGCAAGGACGAGGAGGGGAACCGCAAGGAGCAGACGGAGTTCCACCACCTGGTCGTCTTCGGAAAGGCGGCGGAGTTTGCGGGCCAGTACCTGCAGAAGGGTCGCCTGGTCAGCGCCGAAGGGCGGCTGCAAACCCGGTCTTGGGAGGACACCGGCGGCCAGAAGCGGTACCGGACCGAGGTGCTGGTCGAGGACCTGCGCTCGCTTGGCCCCAAGCCCCAGGAGGCGGCGGCCTAGACGACCGGCTCAAAGCCCGGCGCTGCGAAGTAATCTTGTAATCGATGGCAGACGTGCAGGCCTGGTTCGGCGCCCGGGTGCCGGTGGCGTGGTTCGGCGGCCCGCCTGAGGTGAGCGCCGACGGCGAGGAAATCCTGGTCGTCGGCACCCTGCCGGACGTCGAGCTGGCGGCGGGGACCGCCGAGGACGGGCGGACGGCGGCCCGCCTGGCCCGGATCGACAGGTTCCGGGAGGAGACGCGCGAGGAGCGGGTCAGAATCGCGCGTGAGGCGGAGCGGCACTTCCGGCGCAAGGTGGCCTGGGGGGCTCGGTGCGGTGACCAGACGCGCGTCTTCACCACGCTGAGCGTGCCAGTGATGACCCGGCTCAAGATGCCCGAACGATCGATCCTGGACACGCTCGTCGCGGGCGGCGTCGCGCGCAGCCGGAGCGACGCCCTGGCCTGGTGCGTCCGGCTGGTCGGCATGCACCAGGCCGACTGGATCAAGGGCCTTCGCGACGCGCTCGTCAAAGTCGACGAAGTTCGCAGTAAAGGGCCGCTCAACTAGTTAGTTCGTTTGATACTGTGCCCACCTTGATCGGTCCCCGCGAATTCGCGCGCTCCGCGTTGCATTCGGGGGGGCCACTGGCCGAGGGCGAACACAGGCGCGTGGTGATCATGGGCGCCGGGCCGGCCGGGCTCACGGCGGCCTACGAGCTCATGAAGCACGGCGTCGCCATCACGGTGGTGGAGAGGGACGCCAGGCAGGTGGGCGGGTTGGCGCGCACAGCCGAGTACAAGGGCTACCGATTCGACATCGGAGGGCACCGCTTCTTCTCGAAGAACCAGGAGGTCGAGGACCTGTGGAGCGAGATCCTCGGCTCGGAGATGCTGACTCGCGACCGCCTGTCGCGCATCTACTACAGGGGCAAGTTCTTCGCCTATCCGATCAAGGCGGCCAACGCGCTCTGGAACCTCGGACCCGTCGAGGCGGTGCGCTGCCTGGCCAGCTACGCGTGGGCGCGCCTGCGGCCGGTGAAGAACCCGAAGAGCCTGGAGGACTGGGTCCGCAACCAGTTCGGTTGGCGCCTCTACAGCATCTTCTTCAAGACCTACACGGAAAAAGTCTGGGGGATCAGCACCAAGGAGCTTTCCGCGGACTGGGCCGCCCAGCGGATCAAGAGCCTCGACCTGTGGGTGGTGATCAGGAGCGCGCTCATGCCGAAGCGACGCTCGACCGGGCGCGGCGAGATCGTCACGACCCTGATCGACAAGTTCCGCTATCCGAGGCTTGGACCGGGACAGATGTGGGAGCGGGTCGCCGAGATCAGCCGGGACAGGGGACATCCGGTCCAGCTCGGGCGCTCGGTCGTCGGCGTCAAGCACGAGGCCGGTCTCGTCCGGTCGATCGTGACGCGGGCCCAGGACGGGACCACCGAGGAGCACACAGGCACCGACTTCATCTCGAGCATCCCGATCCGCGAGCTGGTGACCAGGCTGGATCCGCCGGCCCCCGAACCGGTCAGGCGGGCGGCCGAGGGACTGGGCTACCGCGACTTCATCAGCATCGCGCTGATGATCGACCGGCCGAACCTGTTCCCCGACAACTGGATCTACATCCACGACCCGGCGGTGAAGGTCGGAAGGATGCAGAACTTCAAGAACTGGAGCCCGTCGATGGTGCCCGACCAGAGCAAGACGTGCCTCGGGCTGGAGTACTTCTGCTTCGAGGGCGACGGCCTGTGGACGATGGACGACACGGCGTTGATCGAGCTGGCGAAAGGGGAGCTGGCGCAGCTCGGCATCTGCTCAGCCACCGAGGTCTTCGACGGCGTCGTGGTGCGGCAGCAGAAGGCGTACCCGGTGTACGACGACACCTATCAGTCGAAGGTGGAGACGATTCGCGAATACCTGAGCGAGCACCTGCCGAACCTGCACGTGGCCGGGCGCAACGGCATGCACAAGTACAACAACCAGGACCACTCGATGATGACCGCGCTCCTGGTCGCCCGAAACATCGCGACCGGTTCATCGCTTGACCCGTGGAAGGTCAACGCCGACGCGGTCTACCACGAGGACATCAGGGCCGGCGAACGCGACCTCTCCGGACGACAGGTCCCGGAACGGATCGCCGCCGGCTAGACGGTCCTCGGTCGCGCGAAGTTGAACGCGATGAGGCTCGCCACCGCCAGCACCCCGAACAGGATCGCGTGCTTGTAATGCGGTCCCGCCACGCCTGACGAGGTGAAGGTCGGCAAGATCCCGCCAATCACGTAGAGGACAGCGACCACCACGAAGATGAGACCCAGCACCAGGAACCCGTAAGCGACTGGAGTTGATTTCACAGGTCCAAGGCTAGCAAAGCCAGGCTGACGAGACCGGCCGCGATGCAGTACCAGCCATATGGATCGAGGCGGCCGGACCGGAAGTAGCGGAGCAGAAATCGCGCGCTGGCGTACGCGGCGATGCCGGCCAGCACGGCGCTGACCAGGTACTCGCCAACCCGAACCCGGCTCGAGAAGAGCTGGGGCACCTCGACCAACCCGGCGGCGAGGATGACCGGAGTGGCCAGGAGAAAGGAGAAGCGAGCCGCCTCCTGGTGCCGCAGTCCCGCCAAGAGCCCGCCGCCGATGGTCACGCCCGAGCGCGAGATGCCGGGCATGAACGCGAGCGCCTGGCAGGCCCCGACCAGCGCCGCGGCGCGAAAGCTGATCCGCTCGGCCTCCGCGAACCTGTCCTCGGTCTGCACGCCGGAGGCGGCGTCGACGGCCGCGCGCCGCTCCGTTCGCCGCCGCACGAGCTCGAAGCCGAGCATCAGGACCCCGTTGACGATGAGGAACCCCGCCGCCTCGTACGGGCTGGCGAAGAGCGACTTGATCCGGTTCTCCAGGAAGACGCCGAGGATGCCGGCGGGGATCGTGCCCACGAGCAGGAGCATCGCCAGGCGCTCTGGGTCGGTCTCGATGCGGCCGCGAAACGCTGCCGCGAAAAAGCCGCGGATGATCTGGATCCACTGGTCGCGATAGAGCACCAGCAGGGCCGACGCCGTGCCGAGGTGCAGCAGCACGAGAAAGGGCACGAACGACGGGTCGGACTGCTTGAAGCTCCAGTGCAGCAGGCTGGGCACGAGCACGGCGTGCCCGAGGGAGGACACGGGGAAGAGCTCGCTGGCGCCCTGCAGCAGGCCCATGAACAACGCCTGCCAGAACGACATCTCGATATATTCGTCGAGTGACCGAGCGGCTCGCAGCCTTCAACCCGGCGGTGCGCACCATGGAAGAGTCCATCGCGCGCGCCCGGACGGCCGAGCGTTTGGGCTTCGAGTCGGTGTGGACCACGCAGCTGCCAGACGCCCGGGACGCCGCGCTGGTCCTCGCCGCATACGCCGCGCACACCGAGCGCGTGCACCTTGGTACCGGCGTGCTGCCCATCTACACCCGGCACCCGACGGCGATGGCCCAGATGGCCGCCACGCTCGACGAGGTGTCGGGTGGAAGGTTCATCCTCGGCATCGGCATCAGCCACAAGGTGACCGTCGAAGGCATGTGGGGTCTGCAGCTCGAGCATCCCGTCGATGCGATGCGCGAATACCTGACGATCGTCCGTTCGAGCTTGCGCGACGGAACGTGCAGCTTCGAGGGCCGCTACTTCACCGCGCGCTGGGGCTATTCCGCGCCCCGTCGCCCGGACGTCAAGATCATGATCTCGGCGCTGAACCCACGCATGCTCGAGCTGGCAGGCGAGCTGGCGGACGGGATCGTCCTGTACATGTCAGCCCCGCGCTACATCACGGAGGCCATCCTGCCGGCGGTCGCGGCCGGGCGTGAGAAGGCGGGCAAGACGATGGAAGGATTCGACGTGGTGGCGGCCATCCCGGTCAGCCTGACGTCGGACCAGGCGGCCGCCCGGGACGTGTTCCGCCAGACGGTCGTGCGCTATGCGAGCCTGCCCTACTACAGGAAGATGATGGACGCCAGCGGTTTCCGAGACGACCTGGCCGCGGACCGGGTCACCGACGCGATGGTCGACGAGCTGGCCGGTGTCGGCGACGAGCGCCGGGTGCGAGACGTGATCCGTCGCTACCGCGAGGCCGGCACCACCCTGCCGGCGATCGGGCCCTTCGGCGGGCACCGGGGAGCCGCCGGGTTCGAGGCGACGCTGGAGGCGGCGGCCCGGGCCTAGGTCCTGAGCTGGCCGATCGCCTGGTCGAGCAGGTCGCGCGCGGCCGCGAACTCGCGGCGGACGGCGGCGTCCTCGGCCCGATCGAGCTTGCCGACGACGTCCTCCCACCGAACGGCGTCGCGCTCGTGCAGCCCGGCCTTGACCTGGCCGATGGTCTGGGTCGCGAAAAGCAGACCGCCGCCTGGGTTGTCGATGATGGACCTCGCGATCTCGAGCTGGGCGCGCGCCCAACCGACGATCTCAGTGCCAGGGTGCGTTTCGAGCTCCTTCGGCCGCAGCACCTCGACCTTGAACGCCCCGAAATGGGAGCCTGCGGCTTGAGCTCGCGGTGACCCCGGTTCTTTGATCTCCATCGCGGACTATTGTCGGGCAAGCCTGCGCAGCGAATCGCCGGCGAGCCGGTACACCGTCCAGTCGGAGTTCGGCTTCGCGCCCAGCCGCTCATAGAAGCCGATCGCATCGCGGTTCCAGTCCAGGACCGCCCACTCGAGCCGCCCGCATCCGCGCTCAACGGCGATCTCCGCCAGGCGTGCGAGCAGCGCGCGACCGACGCCGCCCGCGCGACGCTCCGGCACTACGAAGAGGTCTTCGAGGTAGATGCCGGGCAGCGCGAGAAACGTCGAGAAGTTGTGAAAGAAGAGCGCAAACCCGACCGCCGTCCCGCCGTCTTCCGCCAGCAAGGTCTCGGCGTAGGACCGCGGACCGAAGAGGCCTTTGATCAGAAGCTCCTCGGTCATCGACACCTCGTGCTCCAGCTTCTCGTAGCGCGCGAGACCCCGGATCAGCTCGGCGATCGCGGGTACGTCGGCCGGCGCGGCGAACCGGACGCTGACGCTCATCTCGGCCGGTCGCGCAGGCGGAAGACGAATCTCATCGCGCTTTGACTCTCGGAGAAGCTCGCGATCTTGTTGTCCACCAATCCAGCGGCAAGGCCTGCTGCGATCAGCTCGGTGTCGCGGATCGCGGTGCCCGCGCCCTTGGGCCGCACGGCCCACACCGCGCCGTTGGGCTCGATCCATGTCTTCAGCTCGCTCAATCGTGCGAGGTCGGACGGCTTGCGCACGCCGTAGAAGACCAGGTCGCCTGCGCCTCGCGGCTTTCCGCGCGAGATGTCCGTCGTCCTCCCACGCAGCAGGTCCAGGAACCATGGCTCGTCGAGGTCGACGACCGCCACCTTCGCGCCCGGCTTCACGCCGAGCTTGTCGAGCAGAGGCCTTGTCGACTTCAGGTCCGGGCTCAACGGCTGTGCTCCTCGACGTCGCCGCCGCGGACCGCGCCGTACACCACCACGCCCAGCAGCCAGCCCCCGTAGGCGCCGGCCGCGGTCAGCACTATCAAGGGGATGGGATTGGCCACACGCCCGCCCAGCATCAAGCCGAAGGCGATCGCGGCCACAAGGACCAGGGCGCCGGCGAAGCCGCCCGCCACCACTCCGAAGGCGACCCTTGGATTCAGACTTCGATCACCTGGAGGTCTTTGACCGCGCCGGGCACGGTGCCCGAGTACACGTGGTTGAAGAAGAACCTGGTGCCGGCGTGCCGCTTTTTGAGCTTGGCCGCCGCCTCCCAGCTCATGTGGCTGAACACGTCGCCCGGTCCGGTCGCCTCGACGATCGCCACGTCGGCGCCTTCGACCAGCTTGTCGAGCGGCGCGGTGGGTTCCGTGTCGCCCGAGTACGCCACCAGCTTGCCGTTGATGTGGAGCCGGTAGCCCAGGCTGCCCATGGTGCCGTGGTCGAGCTTGACCGTCTCGTACTTGATCCCCGCGACGGTGCCGGACGGGTGGGCGGTGACGTACCTGACCTTGAACTGCGGCCGCATCACGCGCTTCCAGTCAGGCCCCCAGCTCACCTCCCACAACCGCTCGAGGTATTCCTCGAGGCCAGGCGGCCCGACGAACGTGAGAGGTCGCCGGTCCACGAACACGCGATGAAGGACGAAAGGCGGCAAGCCGAGCGTGTGGTCGCCGTGGAAATGCGTGATGAAGACGACCTCGATGTTCCCGGGGTCGACCCCCACTCGCCGCAGGTGCGGCAGCAGAGGCGCGCCGCCATCGAGCAGCACGCGGCCGTCCACCACGATCGCTCCGTTGTAGCGGTCGAGCGAGAACGCCGCACCGCTCCCGAGGAACGCGAGCTTTACGCGATGGTTACCGCCGGGTTCAGGTACACGTCCTGGATTGCGTGTAGTAATTCGATGCCCTCCTTCATCGGGCGCTGGAACGACTTGCGGCCGCTGATCAGACCCATTCCGCCCGCGCGCTTGTTGATCACGGCGGTGCGGACAGCATCCTTCAGGTCCGTCGCGCCTTTGCTCTCACCCCCCGAGTTGATGAGACCGGCTCGCCCCATGTAGTTGTTGATCACCTGGTATCGGCAGAGATCGATGGGGTGGTCGGTCGAGAGCTTGTCGTAGACCGCGGGCACCGTCTTGCCGAACCCGATCACCTCGAATCCGCGATTGGTGTCCGGCAGCTTTTGCTTGATGATGTCGGCCTCGATCGACACGCCGAGGTGGTTGGCCTGCCCGGTGAGGTCCGCGGCGGTTTCGTAGTTGACGCCGTCCTTCTTGAAAGCGTTGTTGCGCACGTAGCACCACAGCACGGTTGCCATGCCCAGCTCGTGCGCCGCGTGAAACGCGACCGCGATCTCCTGCAGCTGGCGGTCCGACTCCGGCGAGCCGAAGTAGATGGTCGCGCCGACGGCGACCGCGCCCATGTCCCACGCCTCTTTCACCGTGCCGAAAAGGATCTGGTCGTAGTGGTTTGGGTAGGTCATCAGCTCGTTGTGGTTGAGCTTGCAGATGAACGGGATCCGGTGGGCGTAGCGGCGCGCCACCGAGCCGAGGACGCCGAACGTGGACGCCACTGCGTTGCACCCGCCCTCGACCGCCAGCTCGACGATCTTGGCGCCGTCGAAGTAGATCGGGTTGGGGGCGAACGAGGCGCCGGCGGTGTGCTCGATGCCCTGGTCGACCGGCAGGATCGACAGGTAGCCGGTCCCGGAAAGGCGGCCATGCTGGTGCATCGACTCCAGGCTGCGCAGGACACGCGTCGGCCGGTCGCTGTCCTTCCAGACGCGGTCGACGAAGTCCGGCCCGGGCAGGTGCAGTTGCTCTTTGGGGATGGTCTGGCATTTGTGTTCGAGCAGGTCCCGGGCGTCTTCGCCCAGGACTTCTTCAAGCTTCTCCAAGGAACCTCTGGTAACAGTTGCCATCATTGCCTCTTACACATTTGATTAGCCTGCCTAGCAGGATCGCGATCTCGCTCCCGTCACTCTATAGTGCGCCGATATGACCGAGCGGGCGAGCGACCTTCTCAGCGATCTGGCCGACCGGCTCTCCGCCCATGCCACCGAGAGCGGGATGGTCGCCGCCGAGGCCGTCAGGGCGATCGAGCCGGACATCCTGAAGACCCACAAGGACGGCTCGGTGGACGAGCTGGTCAAGACCGCGGTCACCTTCCTCGAGGTCCTCTTCCGGTCCCTTCGCTCAGATTCGAAGGTCCCCTGGAATGAGTACTACACCATCGCCCGCGAGGCCTCCCGCCGCTACGCCGAGAAAGGCGTGCCGCTCGAGTCGCTCATGGAGGGCCTGAACGTCTTCCGCCGCTCGGTCATGGCGCGCGTGAACGAGGAGGTGGGCAGCACGCCCTACGCCGACGAGGTGCTCCTGCTCGCCCAGAGCCGGGTCGGCGACGTGATCGAGCATCTCAACTCCAGCTTCATCCGAGGCTACCTCGACTACACCGAGACCCGCCACCGGGCCCGCCAGAGCGAGCTCCACGGTCTCTACACGATCGCCAGCGCGCTCGGCCGCTCCCTCGACGTGGCGGAGATCGCCGAGGTGGGCCTGCGCGAGACGCTCAAGGTCCTCGCCCTGCAGGCGGGGGCGGTCTGGATCCGGGAGGGCGCCCGCCTCAAGCTGGCCAAGACGATCGGCATGCAGCCCGGCGAGGAGGAGGAGTTCTCGGAGTCGGGCCGTTCGGGCCTGGTCAAGGTGGTCGAGATCTCGTCGGGGCGCGCCGAGTCGCGCGTCGACCGGATCGCCGGCGAGTGGAGCGCCATCCGGGCGGAGCTCCGGACGAAGGGCGTGCTGCTCGGCGCGATGACTGTCGCCACCCGGCTGCCGCGCACCTTCGAGTCGAGCGACCTCGAGTTCGTGGCCGCCGTCGCCGACCAGATCGCCGTCGCGCTCGACCGCGCGCGCCAGCACACGAAGGAGGCTCGGACCGACTACCTGACCGGGCTGGCCAACCGCCCCGAGTTCGAGCGGGCCATCGACCGCGCCGTGGCCGCCGCCGACCGCCACAAGCGCCGCCTCGCGCTGATGATGATCGACCTCGACAACCTGAAGGACATCAACGACACGTATGGCCACCACGTCGGCGACGAGGCGATCCGCGTCCTCGCGCACGAGCTCCAGCGGGCGGTGCGCGCGACCGACACGTGCGGCCGCCTCGGGGGCGACGAGTTCGGCGTCGCCATGCCCGAGGCGGACGAGCGGGACGCGCGCGAGGTCGGGCTTCGAGTGAGGCAGTCGCTCGAGGACCTCAACCGCACCGACAAGCTGCCGGTTCCCGTCGAGTTCAGCATCGGCATCACCGCCTGGCGGCCGGGCATGGACTGGCAGGCGATGTACCAGGTCGCGGACAAGCAGCTGTACATCGACAAGCGCCGCCGCCACTCGGCCCGCAAGCGCCTCGGCGAAGTCAGGGCCTAGGCAGCCCATCCCGCCTCCCGTTTGACCCCAACCGGCACCGTCCTCGAACCTGCCTTCTTTCTCCGCGACACGACCGAGGTCGCGCGGGACCTGCTCGGCAAGGTGCTGGTGCGCGAGGTCGACGGCAGGACGCTGTGGGGCCGGCTGGTCGAGGTCGAGGCCTACCTGGGGCCGGCGGACCTGGCGGCCCATTCGTCAGGCGGCAGGCGCAGCCCGCGGAACGAGGTCATGTACGGCGAGCCTGGCCATGCCTACGTCTACTTCACCTACGGCATGCATTTCTGCCTCAACTTCGTGACCCGCGAGGCGGGCGTTCCGCAGGCGGTCCTGGTGCGCGCCCTGGAGCCGGGGCCAGGCGTCGACAGGTGCAGCGGGCCCGGTCTCGTCTGCCGGGCGCTGCGGATCGACCGCTCGGTCAACGGGCTGCCGCTGCGCCCGCCCGGGCGCGCAGGCGCGACCAGGTTGGGACCTGCTGGTTGCATCTACGTCGTCGATGATGGCGCGCCGCGACGCAGGATCTTCGCCACGCCGCGGATCGGCATCGCGGGTTCGGGCTTCCAGTGGGAGCGGCGGCTGCTGCGGTACTGCCTCGACTCTCCCTCTCTGTCGAGGCCTTTGTCCAGAAAAAGGAAAGCCAGACCTTTGGAAAAAGAGCAGCGGCGCCTGCCCGGCCCGTAGGCCGGGTCGGCTTCCACCGGGGTCGTATCGTTCTACGGCCAGCGGCCCGGCGAAGGGTGAGCGCGCTCCAGCTTGTCCCAGTCGGCGCGCACGGGCGCGAACACGTCGACCACCGTGGCCCCGTCAGGTCCGGCGACCGCGTCGTGCGGCACGTGACTCGCGATGGAGTACGTGTCACCCGGGTTGAGCTCGCGCTTTTGGCCGCCGATCCTCATCGTCATGCTGCCGGTGAGGATGAAGCCGAGCTGCTCGTTTTCGTGATGGTGCTCGGGGAGCGCGGCGCCAGGGTCGAGATCGACCACGGCCAGCGTCATGCGGTCGCCGTTCACCGCCCTCGCCCGAATGCCCGACGTGATCGCGTAGGGCCGCATGTCGTGGAGGGCTTCGTAGGTTTTCATTCGACGACGCGGTCGATGATCGTCGCCGTTCCGATTCCACCGCCGCAGCACATCGTCTCGAGGCCGTAGCGCAGGTCGCGCCGCTCGAGCTCGTAGAGCAGGCGGTTCATCAGGATGGCGCCCGAGGCGCCGAGCGGATGGCCGACGGCGATGGCGCCGCCGTTGACGTTGGTCTTGTCCATGTCGGCGCCGGTCTCCTTCTGCCAGGCCAGCACGACGGAGGCGAAGGCTTCGTTGACCTCGAACAGGTCGATGCTGCTCAGGTCGAGGCCGGCGCGCTTGAGCACCGCCGCCGTGCCGGGGATGGGACCTTCGAGCATGAGCACCGGGTCCGTGCCGACCACCGCCTGCGCGCGAATCCGCGCGCGCGGCTTCAGGCCGAGCTGCTTCGCCTTCTCGAGCGACATCAGGAGCACAGCGGCGGCCCCGTCGGAGATCTGGCTCGAGTTGCCCGCGGTGATCGAGTGCTCGGGGTTGAACGCCGGCTGCAGCGCCGCGGTCGCTTCGTAGCTCGCGTTGGCGCGGATGCCTTCGTCGCGGTCGAACAGCTCGTGGTGCCCGTTGCCGTTGGCCGAAACATCGACGGGCATGAGCTGGCTCCGGAAATAACCCTTCTCGGTCGCTTGGTGTGCCAGGTGATGGCTGCGCACGCCGAACTCGTCCATCGCCTTCCGCGAGATGCCGTACTTGCGCGCCATCAGCTCCGCGGAGATGCCCTGCGGCACGAGGTCGTACAGCTCGGTCAGCTCTGGCGGGAACGGCACACCCGGCTGCATCGCGTTCGAGCCCATGGGCACTCGCGTCATCGACTCGACGCCGCCGGCGATGGTCACGTCGCAGACACCGGACTGGATGAGGTTGGCCGCGAAGTGGATCGCCTGCTGGCTCGACCCGCACTGCCGATCGACAGTGGTCGCCGGGGTCGTGACAGGGAAGCCCGCGGTGAGCCATGCGTTGCGCGCGACGTTGAGGCTTTGCTCTCCGACCTGGCTGACGCAGCCGAACACCACGTCGTCGACCTGGCCCGGTTCGATGCCCGCGCGCTTGACCAATTCTTTGAGGACGAGCGATCCGAGCACCACCGGGTGCACGTCCTTGAGCTTTCCGTTGCGGCGGCCGATCGGTGCCCGGACGGCCTCGACGATGACGACTTCCTGCATGTGATTGCTCCTCACCCGGTGACTGTGCGGTCCATTCTAGGAGCGGTCCAATAACGAGTCGGCGGTGGCTGTGTCAAGCCACCAAGGTTTGCCTGGCGGTGCGAGAAATTTTTCCGTTGACGTGCCCTTAGTGCCCTGTTAACTTTCGCGACGCCCCAAGCGGCTGAGTACGGTAAACCTGAGGATACCGAACGTCGAGTAGGTGGAAGGTCCGGGGCGACCCGGGATGGAAACCGAAAAACGCATAGGGGACTTCAGGGTAAACAGGAAGGTCGCTTGGGGCATCTCTTTTCCACAGAGGCTCCACACCCCTTTCCTCAATTCAAAAAGCCCATTTCCGACGCTCTGACGCAGGCTTTGTCCACAGCGTCGGCGTCGAACTCGACAGCCTCTCGACGCAGCCTCTCGACCCCCTCGATGAGGCGCCGCACCGGCACCGGGTCCTCGTAGCGCAGCCACCGGTACGCGTCCGGCCGCGACCACGGACGTCCCCCGCGCTCGTGGACCGTGCGGTGGCCCTCGACGACGATCTCCTCCACCTCCCTCAAAAGGCCGCTGTCGACGAGCGCCGGGAATTCCTGTTCCGCCATCCAGGCCAGCAGCCGTTCCAGGCGCACGCGTCAGCCGTCGGACCCCTTCATGCGGAGGCGCCGGGGGCAGGTGGCGGCGGAGCCGGCATCTCGAGCACGCTCGAGCGGAGGGTGCAGACGAAGGGGAGGTTGCGGTACAGCTCGCGGTAGTCCAGGCCGTAGCCCACGACGTAGTCGTTCGGGATCTGGAACCCGACGTAGCGGATGGGCACCTTGGCCAGGCGGCGCAGTGGACGGTCGAGCAGGGTGACGACCTCGAGGGAGGCCGGCTCGCGGGCGCGCAGCTCCGAGAGCACGTAGTCCAGGGTCAGGCCGGTGTTGACGATGTCCTCGACGAGCAGCACGTGACGGCCCGCGATCGGATAGTCGATGTCGCGGGCGATGCGCACGCGGTCCTTTGGCTGCGCGCCGGCGTAGCGGCGCAGGTCGAGATAGTCGATCACGAACGGGACCTTGATCTGCCGCGCCAGGTCGGCCATGAAGAAGGTCACGCCCTTCAGCACGCCGACCAGGACCAGCGACTGGCCGCGATAGTCGCGCGAGATCTTGCGCGCCAGCGCCCGCACCCGGGTCTCGAGCTCGACGGGGGAGATCAGGATGTCGCCGACGTCCTGCTTGCGCAGGTTCTGCACCTCGACCGCGCCGTAGCCGGCCTTCGCCAGCAGCTGCTGATAGTCGCGCCTGTACAGCAGCCGCACGTTGACATCCGGATAGAGCTCGCGGAGCAGCCTCAGCTTGCGGTTCTTGGGCGTGACGAGCGATTGCTTCATCGTCGTCAGCTCGACGTACATGTCGTGCTCGGGCAGGTAGAAGTCGGGCGTGAACATCTCCGCCACGCGGGTGCCCTCCCACGCGATCGGAAACGACACCGGCTCGTACACCCACCTGATCCGGTAGTAGTCGAGGAACCGCGCGAACTCCTGCTCGGAGGGATGCGCGAATTCCACGCGTGCGTGCGCCGGACCTGATCGTCTGACCAGGCGCGAGCGCTGCCTGATCGGGCGACGCCATTTCTGCGGGACGGAGGGCTGAGTCGACGACGCCAAGGAGACGCCCAGATTGTACTCTCGGCACCAGGAGGTCTCGCCACGAGCACACCGGCCCAGCGGATGGTCGCCGAGCAGCTGCTGCCTCACGGAGTCACCGACGAGCGCGTGCTCGAGGCCATGGCGTCGATCCCGCGCGAAGAATTCCTCCCGCCGCGGATGCGCCGCCACGCGTATGAGGACCGGGCCCTCGCCATCGAATGCGGCCAGACCATCTCGCAGCCGTTGGTCGTCGCGTTGATGACACAGGCGGTGGCGCCGCAGCCGGGCGACATCGCGCTGGAGGTCGGCGCGGGGTCCGGCTACCAGGCGGCGGTGCTGAGTCGCCTGTGTCGCAAGGTGATCACCGTTGAGCGGGAGCCCGCGCTGGCCGAGCACGCCGCCGCCACCCTCGCGCGTCTCGGTTTCGCCAACGTCGAGGTGGCGGTCGCCGACGGCAGCCAGGGCTGGCCGGCCGAGGCTCCTTACAACGTCATCGTCGTCGCCGCCGCGGCGAGGGGGGTCCCCGTGCCGCTCATCGACGAGCTCGCCGACGGCGGCCGGATGGCGATCCCCGTCGTCGTCTCGCCCGACGAGCCGCAGGACCTGCGGCTCTACACGCGCCGCGGCGCCGAGGTCGGCTACCGGTCGCTGTTCCCGGTGCTCTTCGTGCCGCTGAGGCCCGGCTAGGGAGACGCCGAGGGTGTGGCGTGCGGGGATGGCGTCGGCGCCGGCGTCGTAGTAGCGGCCGACGTGCCGGTCAGCGCCTGCAGCTGGGTCAGCAGCTGCCCGACGTTCTGCATCTCGGTCGCGAAGGTCGTGAGGTCGCCTCGGGCCAGGGCCGCGTACGCCGCCTTGTAGTGCTGGTTGGCCTGGGTCACCAGGTCGGTGATCTGCGCGACCAGCGCGGGCGTGATGGTCGGCGGCGGGCTGTTGCTCGTGGGCGGCGAGGTGCCGGTGCCGACCAGCTGCTGGATCGCCTGCTGCAGCGTGTCGGTGTAGACGACCTGCGAAGACGAGCCGTTCTGGTCGACCAGGATCACCTTCTTCAGCTCGGGCAGGCTCGACGAGGTGGTCGCGCTCAGGTAGATGGGCTCGAAGTAAAGGAACGAGTTGCCGATCGGCACGACGAGCAGGTTGCCCTGGATGACCGACGACCCGGTGCTGTGAAACAGCGTGAAAGCCTGCGAGATGGTGGGGTCCTGGTTGATCAGGTTGGCCACCTGCTGAGGGCCGAAGATCACCTTGTCCTTGGGCAAGACGAACGACACGTACTGCCCGTAGGCGGAGCCGTCGTTGCGCGCGGCCATCCACGAAACCATGTTGTTCTTGAGGTGCGGAGTGAAGGGCATGATCAGGAGGAACTCGGCGCTCTGCTGGCCCGGGAGGCGGAACAGCACGTAGTAGGGCTCGACAGGGGTCGGCGTGGAGCCCGGCGCGGTCTGTGCGGTGGGGACATCCCAGACGTCCTCGCGCGAGAAGAAGACCTTCGGGTCGGTGATGTGGTACGTGGCGTAGATCTGGACCTGGGCGTCGAACAGGTCGATCGGCACGCGCAGGTGAGCCCGCAGGGTCGACGGCATCGCGTCGATCGGCTTGAAGAGGGACGGGAACGTCGCGGCGTAGGCCTTGATCAGGGGGTCCTTGTTGTCGATCACATAGAAGTTCGTCGACCCGTCGTACGCGTCGACCACGACCTTGACCGAGTTGCGGATGTAGTTGATGTCGGTCGGGTTGCTGCCGTTGGGCTGGAAAGTCGTGGTCTGCGAGTACGGGTAGGTCGCTCCGCTGGTGTAGGCGTCGAGGATCCAGTACAGCCGGCCGTCCGCGACCACGAGGTACGGGTCGCTGTCGAAGGTGAGGAACGGTGCCATCTCCGACGCGCGGTCGACGATGTTTCGGCGGTACAGCATCTCGGTCTGGTTCGTGATCTGGCCCGACACCAGGAGGTTGAAGTCGCCAAGCTTCATGGCCCACAACGCGCGGTTCACGGGCGTCATCGGCACTCCGCCTCCGCCCGAGTAGTTGGTGAACACGTCGCCGCTGCCCTGCGGGTAGTCCAGCTCGCGCGTGGCGCTGGGCGCAAGCACGTAGTCACCACCGGCTGACCTGAGCTCGCCGAAGTAGATCGCGGGCTGGCTGATCTGGAGCGGTCCGGTCGGAGGCACGTCGCCGACGACGTAGTTGGGCAGCCCCTGCCCGACCACGGCGTTGACGGGGCTCGCGGCCGCCCCATATCCGTGGGTGTAGACGAGGTGCAGGTTGACCCAATTGTTCGCGGAGCCGGCGAGCTGGGTGGTGTCCATCTCGCGGGCGCTGATCTCGAGCTGTACGTACTGGCCGTTGATCGTGTAGCGGTCGAGGTCGATGTCGTTGAAGCTGTAGTACGTGCGGAGCGCCTGCTGCTGGGCGTACGTGGATTTCAGAGGCGCGTAGTCCCACAGCCGCAGGTTGTTGATGGTGACCTGGTCGTTCTGCACGTCTTGCGCGGTCAGCGGCTGATCGCCGCTGAAGTTGTTCACCGTGACGTTGGTCAGCCCATACCCGGCGCGCGTACCCGCGATCTCGCGCGCGATGTAGGGCAGCTCGTAGGTCTGGGCGTTGGGGGTCACGAAGAATGACTGCACGATGGCGGGGTAGGCCTGGCCGATCACGAGCATCGCGACCCACAACCCGGCCGCGGCGGCCGGCAGCCACAGGCGGCGCGTCCACGCGTTGACGACGAGGGCGCCGGCGAGCACGAGCCCGGCCCCAGCCTGGAACGTGTAGAGGGGCAGCCTCGCGTTGACGTCGGTGTAGGCGGCGCCCCACACGACGCTGGTGTTGTGCGCGTAGAGCAGGTCGTAACGGCCCAGCCATGTCCACGCGGTCAGCACCAGCGCGAACACGCCCAGCATGACGGACAGGTGCGCGATGGCGAGCGGGCTGAAGTTCAGGGCGAAGGCGTTGCCCCGCCACGCGTACACCGCGGCGATCAGGAGCACCGCGAGGAACGTGAGGCCGAGCGCCCAGTTGGCGACGGAGTGCAGGAACGGCAGGGTCAGCAGATAAAAGGAGATGTCCTGGTGCAGGACGGGATCCGTGACGCCGGTCGGCGTCGCGTGCAGGAAGAGGGCGAAGCTGCTCCACTGCGTGCCGGCTCCACCAGACAGGAGCAGGGTGATCATGGCCGCGCCGGCGAGCGCCACGACGCCGACGCCGCTGCGCACGCTCGAGCGGCTGATGCCGACCGCCCGGAGCCCGGGACCCGACCGCACCCTCAGCGCGATCAGGACGTTCGCCGCCAGGTAGATGAAGGAGATGGCAAGGCTGCCGACGACGAGCTCGGTTTGCAGCGCCACGCGGGTCGTGAAAACGTCGCCGTATCCGAGCGCGCTGTACCACTGCAGCTCGGTGAAGAACCAGACGATCGGGCTCGCCAGGATGAAAACGAGGATCGCGATCACGAAAAGCGAGACGGCGACCCAGAACCGGCGCGGCGGCCGCGGGATGCGGATCTCTCTTCCGGCTTCGAAAGGCCCCCCGCGCTCGAAGGGATCGAACGGCCTGTACCGGCGGGTCATGTGACCTAGAGCTTAGACGGGTTGGAGGGCCCGGTCGTCGGCGCTGAAGTCGGGGTCGGGATTCGCCGGCGGATGCTCGAGGTGCCACCGCACCGTGGTGCGCAGCGTCGCTGCGGGGTCCGAGGTCGTCCATCCGAGCAGAGCGCGGGCCTTTCGCGCGCTGGCGGCGATGTGCTGGCGGACCGTGCCCGTCGGCTTGAGATCCTCGGGCAGGAGGTCGTCGGGGACGCGCACGAGCTCAGCGTCAGAGCCCGCGGCGTCGAGGATCATCCGCGACCACAGGCCGATCGAGTAGCTGCGGTCCTCGCAGAGGTTGAGCACCTGACCCACGGCGGCCGGGGTCTTGAGCGCCAGGTGCGCGCCCCGCGCGATGTCGTGCACGTAACCGCGGCAGGTGACCCACATGCCGCCGCCGAACGGGATGCGGTCGCGACCGGCGCGCACGCGCCGGAGGATGAACTCCTCGCGGAGCTGGTAGTCGTGCTCGCCGTACACCATCGGCAGCCGCAGCACGGTGGCCCCTCGAGCGAGATAGACCTCCTCGACCTCGAGCTTGTCGTAATCCTCCAGGCCCGGCATCTTCCCCCGGTACGGATACCGCTCGGCCCGCACGGGCGAATCCTCGTCCAGCGGAATCGGATCGGTCTCACGGTCGTCGTTCAGCGCGCCGAAAGCCCGATACACGTCGACGCTCGAGATCACCTGCAGCCTGAGACCAGGCGGCAGCGCGTTGAGCACGGCCTCGGAGTCGGCCCGCGTCAACGCCCGGCAGTCGACGGCCGCGTCGGGCTCGAAGGCCGCGAGCTCGTTCGCGTGGCCCCCGATCTCCATGCGCTCGCAGTGCAGGTGGCGAGCGGCGGGCAGGCCGTCGGGCTCGAGCTGACCGCGATGGACGATGAGCAGCTCGTGGCCCGCCGCGGCCAGCTCCTCGACGATCGCGCGGCCGATGAACCGCGTGCCGCCGAGGACGACGACCCTCAGGCTTTCACCGGCGTCACCGCGTGCGGGTTCTTCTCCACTATCAGGTCGATCAGGCCCCACTCCTTCGCCTGCTCCGGCGTCATGAAGAAGTCGCGCTCCATGGCGCGCTCGACGTCTTCGATCTCGCGCCCGCAGTGCTTGGCGTAGATGCGCGCGATCTGCTCGCGCTGCCGGAGGATCTCCTGCGCGTGGATCTGGATGTCGGTGGCCTGGCCCTGGATGCCCTGCGTGAAAGGCTGGTGGATGAGGATCTGCGCGTGAGGCAGCGACATCCGCATGCCGGGGTCGCCGCCCGCGAGCAGGATCGACCCGCCGCTGGCCGCCATGCCGGTGCACAGGGTCGCCACCTTCGGGCTGACGTACTGCATCGCGTCGTAGATCGAGAGCGCTGAGGTGAGCGATCCGCCGGGGCTGTTGATGTAGACGTGGATGTCGCGGTCCGGCGCCTCGTTCTCGAGGAAGAGGAGCTGGGCGGTCACCGTGGTCGCCATGTCGTCGTCAATCACGCCGCGCACGAAGACCACGCCGTCCTTGAGCAACCTCGAGTAGATGTCGTACGCGCGCTCGCCGCGGCCGTCGTTGGTGATCACCGTCGGGATCAAGTGCATCTTCGCTACCTCCTGGGAAAAAAGCCGATCGGCGCCTTGGGTTTCGGGGGCGGGTTCGCCATCGCCATGAACGCGCTGAAGTCGGCGACGCTGCGCAGCGCCTCCAGGGGCAGCGAGGCGGTCGCGAGCCGGAGCTTCACCGGCGGGTCCTCCGGCCAGGCCGGGTGGTCGGCGTCCGCGCCAAGCAGCCGCGCCAGGTCGGCGTAGACGTCGGCCGGCCGCGCCCCCAGCGCGTGGGCGACGGCCAGCAGCTTCTCGGTGGAGACCTCCTTGCGGCCGCGCTCGACTTCCGACAGATGCGCCGGCGACAGGCCCGCCTCGGCCGCGACCTCGGTGAGCGTCCGCCGGGTCGCCTCCCGGCGCTGCCTCAGGACGGCCCCAAGGGCGTTGCGCACGGTCCTGGCGGATTCGCTCACAGCGAAATTCATCTCTCTGAGGCAAAGCATACGACGCGATCCGTATCGGAGCAACGGGGTCTCCGACCCGGACGAATCTCAGTCCTTAAGGTTGTTCGGGTCGAGCAGCTCCTGCTTGGGCCGCTCGATGACCCGCCGCGACCGCATGATCTCGATCAGCTTCTTCCGCCCCTTGGGCGGCCCGATCATGATCGCGCCGACGAGCCGGTCGTCCTTGAAGAAGAGCTTGCGGTAGAACTTCTCGTCGAAGCTGAACGTGCGCACCGACTCGAGTCCCGGCTGCACGTCCGGGGTCACCCCCATCACCGCCAGCGTCGAGCCGAACATCGTCGTCGTGTAGGTCGGCACGTCGAAGAAGTCCTCGTCCGCGCCGGCCATGTTGCGAGCCGCCACACGCCCGTGTGCCTCAGCGTTGTCCCACGTCCCCATCTGGTTGTGCCGCTCGACCATCAGGTCATAGAACACCGCGATGTCGCCCGCGGCGTAGGTGTCGGGCGCCGCGGTGCGCAGCTTCGAATCGGTGACGATGCCCTTGTCCAGCTGGATCGGCGTGTTCCGCGCCGGCTCGTTGTAGTAGTCGAGGCCGACGCCGTAGGTCAGGAGGTCGAACTCGACCTGTCTTCCGTTGACGGTCTCGGCGTGAAACCTCCCGTTGGTGCGGCTGAACTTCTGGACCTCGTCGGACGTGATGAACTCGACTCCCTGCGCTTCGCCCATCTGGCGGCACAGCTGCCCGCCTTCCTCGTCGAGGACGTAGCGGAGGAACCAGGGCCCGCGCATGATCCACGTCAGCTGCGCCTTCTTGCGAAAGCTCACGCCCTCGGCGAGCTCGTAGCCGATGAAGCTCCCGCCCATGACCAGCACGCGCTCCGACGCGTCGGCCTTCTCGATGATGGCGTCGGTGTCGTCGATGGTCTGAAAGCCGAGGCACGCCGACACCTGGTCCGACCCGGGCCAGGGCGGCGGCTTGGGGCGGCCGCCGGTCGCGATCAGGAGCGCGTCGTACTTCAGCTCCTGGCCGCGGTTCGTGCGGACGATCTTCTCTTTTGCGTCGACCTCGGTCGCCCACGTCTCGAAGTGGATCTCGAGGTTCTGCCTCGCGTAGTCCTCCACAGTCCGCATGAAGACCTTCTCCCGGCGTACCTGGCCGCGCAGGTAGCGAGGCAGCGCGACCCGGTTGTAGAGGGGGTGCTTTTCCGCCGCGACGATCACGATCGACGCTTCCGAGTCGGCCTTGCGCAGCTCTTCCGCGCAGGTCTGGCCGGCGATGCCGTTGCCGAGAACGAGGTATCTACGAGTCATCGCAGCAACGCCCCTTCCCGTTCGTGGGGAGCGGTGGCGGGTGGCGCTGGGTCAACTACAGAGTCAGGCCGTAGATGTGGCTGAAGTCCTCCGCATTCGCGAAATCGTATCCGGTGGCGCGCAGATCCTCCTCCGCCGGGTGGCCGCGCGGAAGGTTGACGGTGACGTGATCCAGCCCGTCGGCGTCGGCCTCGAAGCGCAGCGCCATTAGCAGCTCGCGCAGCGCACCGCCGCCGCCGATGACGAGCGCCACGGCGATGTTCTGGCGCCACGGCTCGCGCAAGCCGGCGAGCGTC
>Ga0209580_10000475_pt1 | contig 22058 bp, 17 predicted proteins | sample Coa_R1_5_FD_187153 | JGI IMG/M metagenome (GOLD analysis project Ga0209580, IMG submission 187153) | Surface soil microbial communities from Centralia Pennsylvania, which are recovering from an underground coalmine fire - Coalmine... | ecosystem: Environmental > Terrestrial > Soil >... | reverse complement strand
CGACCCCACCGTAGGGCGGCTTCCTTCAAGCCGTTGTATCAAAAGCGACCGCCGCAGATTCTGATGAGGCTACCAATCTCTCCTCTGCGGTCGCTTCTGATACAACACTAGGGCTTGTAGGAAGTTTCGTCAGATCGGTACGGGGAAACGCCCATCGAGCCATGTATTTTCCTGGCACCCGTTTTGGTGCGAATGCGATAAGAAGACTCAGGCTTCCTTGGCCATCGATGTAGACCTCGCATCCCAATCTTGAGTCGATGTGTTCCACTTGCTTACGTGGTGTCTGTATCGCGGCAACTTTCGACTCAGAATGCACCCAGCTGGTTACAGCTCAATTTGGCTTAGCTGTCTTCACACTTGGGCTCTTCTCTTGTCCTTGTTTTGGCTCCTCGACTTTCCCCGCGATCGCGGGTTTCAAGTTCGACAGTTGACGCAACGTGTTGAACCAGAAGGGAGCGCCCAGACTCAGAAATATGATGCTGACCAGCGTGCCAACCAGGTGGCGCCGCACACCGTAAGCCGCCAACCAGTGCTCGGAGCTATCGAAAACCGGCAGCCCGCCGACTTCCTGCGGAATGACTTTGAGATCCGCTTTTTGGAGGTCGGACTGAGGCCCTCGTATCTGGTCGTAAGAGTTGCCCATGGCCCGCTGCGTTTCCTCCTGACATGCCTTGTCGAACTCCTGCTCAATCTTCTCTGCGTTCGGAAGCGTCTTGATATTCATCGCAGCTTTCGGGGAAAACGGAGCATCCGTTCGGCGGCCTGATTGAAAGTCAACAGTCCCCCCGCCGTTGTTGGCTGAAACGACCGAGTCGTTCGCCAACTCTGCAACGAAGCAGAGAAAGGCTGCGCTGCTGATGCGTCATTAATGCATCAAGCTGTTACGAATTCGGAACAGATATCTCGGAACAATATTTTGACTTGGCTCGATTTTAGGCCTAGATTCCTGTCCACAAGTCTACCCGCCCTGGTGGAGCCCATATGCAAAGACTCAGACTGTCTTTGGGGGCTGTGGTTGTAGTTTCTTTTCTCTTTTGCTCCCCACTGGTGTGCTTCTCACAAACGGCGACCCTCCTGCGCGGGAGCAACCTCCGCAAAGCGCCTAATACGAGCAGCACGATTCTGGAAACTCTGAAGAAAGGAGACTCAGTCACACTTACATCCAGCAGCAAGCGGTCAGGTTATTACCACGTGAGTGCCAGCGACGGAACTGTGGGATGGATGTTGGCCAAGAACGTCTCAACCTCTGGACCATCTCCAAATCCACGGCCATCTCCAGGTCCAGGACCTTCGCCCGGCCCGACTCCCACCGGATTGGTCGCACAACTCGAGGCAGCAAGCGTTAAGGCTGTTCCACAGCCGTTAATTATCAACGGCCAAAGCGTCTGCGGTCCAACAGGTGACGCCAGCGATGCCAAAACACAGGCGCTTGATAGCAACAAGAACCGCGCTGACATTCCCGATTCGGGGGCCTACATTCCGATCGACTGGAACGCCCTTGCCAATTTACCTTCCGATCAGGTTGACCAATTGCAGGGCGCACCTGTCGAGGTTGAGGGCTTTCTGTCGCATCGCATACAAGTAGAGAATAGCGGGAGCGGCGAATCGACCAATTGCCATCTGACCGATCTCGACGAAGTGGACTGGCATATGTATCTGACGAACCAACCGGCCCAAGGAATCGCCAGTGCCATCATCGTTGAGACGACGCCGAGAACGCGTCCGCTACATTCGTGGGATCAGAACAAGTTGACCCAGCTAGTTGACTCCAGCACCAAGGTCCGTATCTCCGGCTGGCCAATGTATGACTGGCAGCACATCGGCGTCATCGGAACACAAAGAGCAACTGTGTGGGAGGTGCATCCCATCACTCGCATTGAAACGCAGGACTCCAGCGGAAACTGGCAAAACGTCGAACGTACTCAATGATGTCACGCTGCACAAAGCAAGTATCGCCAGCGACTGGTTAGACCTGCCAACAACATCCGGGGTACCATCCGGCTGAGCACTTCACGCCGGATTACCTTGTGTCAAACAACAGTAATGCCTCCGATGAGTACGCTGTCACTGCGACGAAGTCTGAATCGCTGTATACAGCGAAAGACGAAGATTCGTAACGTGGCAGTTACGATCTCCGGCATATGACCCGGCCTAGGGTCATCGCCGCGGGAGCCTCGGGTAGTGAAGTTGCGCTGGGGCCTACCCCGATTAGGAACACTCCAATGACAGAAGACAAAACCACGCCAAATCGCGCGCAGCCCGGCCCGCCTCCAATCGCAGATGCGTCTACTGTGCTCCAGCTCCGAGCTAGCGAACTTGACGAGATCGTCGAAAAGAAGGCAACGTGTCCGTTTCTCGGGACTGCGGTCGCCTCCGGCGAGCTGCCCATACGCAACGAAGCCAGCAATCCGCTGGCCAGCGTTGAGGACGTTAAGAGACTCGGTAATACCGGGGACGGCGACCTCGGAGACCTTCTCGTGCTATTCGCCGCCGGAAACCATGCCTACATGCGCGGTCGGACTGGTCGGTTGGATCAACCTGTACCTGGCGGGCTATTCTCGTTGGAGCTGCCGGGTTCCCAGGGCTCGCACCCGGGGCATAGCGGCATTCTGCAAGGAGACCCAGAGACACTGGACTCGGGCCGCCTCAGCCGAACGGATTTTGCAAGGCTTGCTAGCCGTGCCAAGGACGGCCTCCTCAAACGTTCCGACGCTGGGCGGTTTATTGCAGAAAACCTGCACCGCGATCGAAAGGCTAAGGTGTTTGGACTGACGGTGGCGGAGTTGCTGGCTCGTGATCTTGGGCACTTTGTTGGGAGCGTTGGTCCGGACCTCCTGACGAAGCTCGCTCGATCCCACGAGAGCAGTGACGCAGCCCACCGTGACCTCGAGCAGAAGCTTACGAGATTTTTGGGCGAGGACAATCTCGTCGGGTCAGCCGGTGAGTTCGGCCTTATGTTCGCCTTTCTTGCCCACAAGCCCGGGGCGGTGGAGGTGGACGGCGAACCTTCCGTATCCCTCGAGGACCTGCGATCGATGTTTCTGGACAAACGTTTTCCGAATGGTTGGACGACCTGGAGAAAGACGCGGTTGGATTGGGTCATCAACACCACGAGCCTGATGGTGAGCGCGGGCAAGGAGTATCTGACGCTTCAAGGGAAGTGAAGATGTGGGTTAGACGCCATACAGCAGGGCGGAAATCATCGTCCACACTCTTGAGTATCGTTCAGCTAGAGTCATTGAGGGAGATTAGCCCGCCGAGGTCTCCACACGTGCATGGAGGCCATCAATTCTTATTGGACCGCCGTACTGCACTCACAGCCTCTCTGTAGCATCCGCGACTGCGCTGCGCAAGAAGCTCCTGCCTCTGATGACCGCGGTGACGTGGCCGGCCCCAAGCCAGCGCAATTCGCTGCCCGGCCAGTATTTGTGCAGCCGCTGGATTTCATTTCGCAGGACGTAACCGTCGCGCGCGCAACCCACCAGAACTGCAGCATCCGTGCGCAAGGGCGGAGCATACTGCGTCAAGTCCGCGGCTTCGATCAGGCGACGTAGTCGGTCATTGGCCTCCGACTGTAGTCCGGTCTTGCCCGCCAGCGCGGCCAGGTCGATGCTCCAGGACAACAGACCCTGGGTGTAAATGGGCGCCGCTGAAGCCCCCGTTGCCAGCGCTGCACAGGCGATCGGAAACGGACATACCGCCGCCGTGATCGCCGCCATGTGGCCACCCATGCTGTAGCCCGCCACTGCCAGTTTCTGGTACGAGTTACGCAGATACTCGACCAGTGCCCGTGCTTCCCACACCATGCCCAGATTCATCAGTGCCTGATCGCTGAATGTGGCCAGAGAGGCCGACGACGTTGTCCGACGAAGTCCGTAGAAAGGATTCTCCAAGAGGTATATATCCAGCCCCTGATTCACCAACGCGCCAAAAACCTGCTCCCGCATTGTGTAGCCTTCGTCCCGCGAGGCCGCCAGAATCACACATGCAGCGTTGTTTCCGGCCCGCGACCAGGCGCGAACGTGCACCGTTCTGGCTTTTTTGGGAAGTGAGGCTAACGGAGATGTGAATGTTCCATCGCGTCGGATCTTCTTGTTCGAACTCGCTCCAGCGCTCCAGGCAATGCTAATCGGGCCGGGCGGATGCGCAAAAGATGTTCGTTCTGACAAATCGGCGAGCAGCGACTCGTCACCCCAACCTCGAGAAAACAACTTCGACCCACAAGTTAGCCAAGCTGCGAAAACGTCGAGCGGATGGACTCCAGCAATGATCCTGTCGGCTCCGAACCACGGTTTCAGCCTCATCTTGATCTCATCGCCGCCGACGATCCCATCACCGACAAACCCTGCATCAACAGCACTCGATGAACGGGTGAATGCGTTCTTGACTTGCGTAGTATACTTACTCCCCGCCGTGCCTTCGAGTAGCAATACCGGATACGGCCTCCCACCTGCGGATACCGGTGTGCGATTGCTGAATTGGATTGCAGACGCCTCCACTTTTTTCGTCCATCTCGAACGCCGAATCGATCCATTCTTTCGACCCGCCTTCGACGCGGTCGTCCGCCAGCTACTTACTAACCTTATTAATTCTCTGATTAACTTCCAGCGCAAGAACGATGGCCTGCAACTGGCAGAGGAGAGGATCCAACCGGACGAAGATGCCCATCGTGACGACATCATCTCTGCGATGGGCGACCAGATGCGCAGACTTTGGAAGCCCGGGGACTTTCAGCGCGGTGGAAACACCAAGACTCATGGCATTGTTCGCGGTGAGCTCATTGTGCGTGAAGATATCCCCGAGCACATGAGGCGCGGTATCTACGCTCAGCCCCGTACGTATCCTGCATGGGTACGTTTCTGTGGCCCCGGTCCTTACATCACACCCGATATCGACGATGTAGGCTTTATGAGCATTAGCATCAAGGTCATGGGTGTGCCTGGGCCCAAACTGCTCGACGATGAGAAGTTTACGCAGGACATGACTGCCGTCTCCACGCCGACATTCGTTACGCCGGACACCAAGGCGAACGCGCACTTACAGCGGTGGAGTTACAAAAACGCGCAACTGTTCCATTTTCTTAACTTCACGCAACCCCATTTGCTGGACCTGATCATGCAGGGACTCTGGATCAAAACTCAGAGCAGCCCGTTGGAGAGCCAGTATTTCAGTTGCGTTCCGTACCTTCTCGGTGACGGACAGGCGATGCAATTCTCCGTCTGGTCTCGTCGTAAACAGAGAACTCGTGTGCTACGCCTCCCGCTGCGGCCATCCGACAATTATCTGCGGGATGCGATGGTCGCCACGCTGGCGAAAGAGGACGTGGAGTTCGACATCAAGCTTCAGGTGCAGACTGACCCTTATCTCATGCCGATCGAGAACAATGCAGTGTTTTGGCCGCCGCGACTTTCACCTCGCGTCCCGGCTGCCGTCCTCCACATCCCGCAGCAGAAATTTGACTCGCCTGCGCAGTTCGAGTTTGCCAAGGTACTTTCATACAACCCTTGGCATTGCGTGCCCGAGCACCGCCCGTTGGGTAATCAAAGTCGGGCGCGTCTGCGTCTCTATAAGACGCTCTCCATGTTGCGCCAGAGCATGAACCACGTGAAACATTACGAACCTGACGGTAACGAAACCTTCGCTGCCTGAGCGATCCGTGCCGGTGTATAGTGGCAAGCTACCAAGCGATCGCCAGCGGTTTGCTATTTTCCACATCGCTAAGTCCAGCCAGGGGCTTAGATTTAGTGTCCGCCGTGCTATTTGTGCACCTTCTCGTTTCGACATGACTTTGAGCACCTCAAACCCAACAGCCACCTGCGAATATCTTGTGGTGGGCTCAGGCGCCGGCGGAGGCACAGTGGCGGCAAGGCTCGCGGAAGCAGGCCAGTCGGTTGTCCTGTTGGAGGCGGGAGGCGATCCACGTGAGCTCAGTGGAGGCAATTCCGTTTGGCCCCACCTGAACCGGCTGCCTCTCGACTACGATGTACCCGCATTTCACGGTTTTGCTTCTGAAAATGATGCCATGAAATGGGACTTCTTCGTTCGCCACTATGGCGACGCAACTCAGCAGCAACTTGATCCCAACTACTTTGCAGAGTTCCAAGGCAAACCGGTGGACGGGGTCTATTATCCGCGAGCTGGCACTTTGGGCGGCTGCACAGCTCACAATGCCATGATTCTGATTTGTCCGAATGGCTCGGACTGGAAATACATCGCCGAACTCACCAACGATTCAAGTTGGGAGCCAGAAAAGATGTGGAAGTATTTCCAGCGCATGGAGAACTGTCATTACCGGCCGCTGCACCGCTGGCTGGCGAAGCTCGGGTTCAACCCCAGCAGGCATGGCTGGAAGGGATGGCTGCGCACGGAAACGGCCGTGCCTTTCGCGGCTCTCCGCGATCGTGCATTAAGAGACGTCGTCATCGATTCCCTATGGTCATGCAAGGACTCCAGGGATGATCTGGAGCGTCTGGAATCGCTGTTTGACATCAAAGATCCGAACGATTGGCGTCAGGTAAGCAATGGCTCTATAGGTGCACGATGCATGCCACTTTCAACCAGACACCACGCGCGCTTCGGCACCCGCGAGTATCTCCTGGAGACTCGACACAAGCACCCTAACCTGCAGCTGCAGCTTAACGCACTCGCGACCAGGGTCCTGCTGGATGCGACTAATCGCGCCACTGGGGTTGAGTATCTTCACGGCGAAAGGCTATACCGGGCCCATCCAAATCCGAACGCGAGTCCGGGAGAACTTCGCCAGGTCTATGCGTCAAAAGAGGTGATCTTGGCGGGTGGCGCTTTCAACACACCCCAGTTACTGATGCTTTCAGGTATCGGACCGCGCGATGTACTCGAGAGCTTCTCCATCCCGTCGCGAGTTGATCTGCCGGGTGTCGGGAAAAATCTGCAAGACCGTTACGAGGTAGGCGTCGTCAACCGCATGAAGTTCAGAGATTGGGATGCCTACAACGACGCGACGTTCTCTACCGAGGACCCCCAATATCGACAATGGCGCACCTGTCGCGGCGGTGTGTATGCCACGAACGGCAGCGTGCTCGCCGTCTTCCGCGCCTCGCCTGTCACTGAAGGTCCACCGGATCTCTTCTGCATGGCGCTGCTCGCCAAGTTCAACGGTTATCGTCCGGGATATTCCCAATCTTTTGCGAAAAAACTCAACTATCTCACTTGGGTTGTCTTAAAGGGTCATTCGCGGAATCGCGCCGGCACAGTCACGCTTCGCTCCGCCGACCCTCGCGATACCCCTGCGATAAATTTCAATTCTTTCGAACAAGGTGCCGACAAGGACCTCGACGCTGTTGTCGACGGCATCTCCTTCGTCCGGCGAATGACAGCTGCCCTCAAGGATCAAGACCTGCTGGACGAAGAAGAGACACCCGGAAGCAACGTGATCACACGGGAAGACTTGCGGACCTTTGTCAGAAACAATGCCTGGGGGCACCACGCGTCGTGCAGTTGCGCCATTGGTCCTCGTGACAGCGGTGGAGCGTTGAGCAGCGACTTCCGGGTCCATGGAACCGAGGGGCTGCGTGTCGTGGACGCTTCCGTTTTTCCCCGTATTCCCGGCTTCTTCGTCGTAAGCTCGATCTATATGATTGCCGAAAAGGCTGCCGATGCCATACTCGCCACTCATTGATCGCCGACTAAGTCCTGCGTGCGCCTGATAACCCCACCCTCCTGCGTTCTCGTCTCCCACTCATTTAACTACTGCTCTCAGCTGCAAAAAAGCTGTTGACAATTCAACCTGATGCAGCCATAGTCTCACGTATCTTCCTCCCGACAAGAAATACTCTTTAGCATTTTGGTGACCCCGCACCGAGTCCAGTCCATGCGTCAGGAGTGCGTAATATGGCCTACGACGTACCTCAGCTATTGCAAATGTCAAACCAGGATCTGGATCAACTTTTTTCCAGCAGTCCTGCGGGAGAGATTCCGAACGGCCCCGCCAAAGGCACCGCCATCATCGCCAACGGTACACAGTTCAGCATCGAGATCGCCGAGTTCGTGAACTTGTTTGTCTGGGAAGGCAAGACCTTCGACGCCAACAAGGGAGTGCTCAGAAATCGGATACTCGGCATTGGGCTCAACGCCATCGTCGCTAAGGTCTATAAAGCCCCCAGCTGGTTCGACAACAAAGAGTGCATCGTGCTTGACTACTCTGAAACTTCCATGGTGGCCCACTGGATCCGCGACGAGATTCGCCTCATCAGTCCCAACTTCTACCTGGGGCGCGTGTACTGGAAGCAGAAACCATTGATTCACTTCGCACTGCAATTTCAGCCGGCTGGCACACCCTGACTTCGGTGCGGGCAGAGGCTCCCCCTGTAACGGCTCACAATGATGCCCCAATCCAACGTGTTCGTGGCGGCGCCACTGAAGGCGGAGCGTGAAGCGGAGTTGCGCAATCTGCTGGCCTCCATGAACCTCGCTCCCGGCCAGGTGGATCCCAACAATTCCCTGTTTCCTTTTGCTCATTTTGATCGCCTGCACTTCGCCCGCTTCTTGATCTTGCAGGACAGGACGCTCGACGATATCCACGATGCATACGGGTTGCCAAGGCAAAACTATCCCCTGATGCTTGCGTTCATTGCGGATGTCGACGGCGATGCCGACGACTTCAGAAAAGATCTGGCGACCCGCGCTGGCGGCGGATTACGGCGCATTTTCGCCTGTTGCGAGAGCTTCACGCCGGATTCGGACCTGGAGCGGTGGCTGAACGATCACGAACAGCCACCGGCGGCATCGTATGTAAATTGGGTGGGTAGGTCGGTGCAGCAGATTCATGAGGATGATTCCCTGCGTATTGCCCTTGAGACGTATTTGCAAAACAACGAAACCCTCTTCGTCGGCAAGAGCCCGCAGGAGATCCACAAGCTGCTTCGGGACTTTGCTCATGTTGAAAACCTGGCCGGACGGCTTAAGCTGACTGACGATGAACCCACACCCATTCTGTGGTGGCTCCGCAAGGCAATCCACTTCTTCGCCGTGCCCCTAGTACTGCTGGCGCTTTCGCCGCTGTTGGTGTTGTACCTTCCCGTATTCATTTACCAGCTCCGCAGCCGCGAAAAGCGCGATCCTGAGATCGCTCCGCGTCCCGATGACAGTCACGAAGCCGAGCTTGCGCAGCTCGAAGACATCTATGTGACCAATCAATTCAGCGCCATGGGCAGCATAAAGCCAGGGATATTTCGACGATGGACCTTGATCTTTCTGCTCTGGCTGGTGAACTACGCGGCGCGCCACTTCTTTGTTCGCGGCCATCTCGCGCGTGTACCCACCATTCACTTCGCGCGCTGGGTCTTCCTCAACGACAAGAGGCGGATGATTTTCGCCAGTAACTACGATGGCAGCCTCGACAGCTACATGGATGATTTTATCAACAAGGTCGGATGGGGCCTGAACCTGGCTTTCAGCAATGGTATCGGCTATCCCGCCACGAACTGGCTCGTGCTCGACGGCTCCAAGGACGAGCAAAAGTTCAAATACTTCCTGCGCCGTCATCAAATGCCCACGCAAGTTTGGTACGACGCGCACACAGGACTGTCCGCGTTTGATCTGAAGAGAAATATGCTGATCCGCCGGGGAATCGATTGCAGCTTCATGAGCTATGCCGACCTCCAGAAATGGATAGCGCTTTTCTGAAGGAATGAATGTGACTCCAGTTGACTACAGCGACATTCAAGGCTTGGTGCGATTCGGTTATGCACGCATGCCCGACGCCTGCTATTTTCTGGTGAACGTCAAGCAAACTGCCGCTGCCCGCCTGTGGCTGGCCACCGCCCCTGTTACGACGGCGGTTACGCGCAACCCACCGCCGAAAACTGCCCTGCAGGTTGCTTTCACACGTCAGGGCCTGGAGGCCTTGCGCGTACCGCAGAGCGTGCTCGCTGGATTTTCACCGGAGTTTATCGCCGGCATGACTTCCGACGAGAATCGCTCCCGGCGCTTGGGCGATGTCGCCACGAATTCACCTGCCAATTGGCGATGGGGCAATGCAGACCGGGTTCCTCACATCGTGGTGATGTTGTTTGCCGAGGTCGGACTTCTCGAATCGTGGAAGACTTCGATCAAGGGCCAGTCATGGAGTGCGGCTTTCGAAGAAATCGAGTGCCTGTCGACTTCAGACATGGAGGGGCGAGAACCCTTCGGATTCATTGACGGCATTAGCCAACCCGAGATCGATTGGGATCAAACTCGCAAGATTCCTATCAACGGCTACGAACGCAAGTACAGCAACCAGGTTAGCCTAGGAGAATTCCTGCTCGGATATCGCAACGAATATGGAAAGTACACCGATCGTCCATTGGTTGATCCGCAAGATCCTGCCGGGTTCGACCTGCCCTTAGCCGAAGATCAACCCGGCAAAAAGGATCTGGGCCGAAACGGGACCTATCTGGTCGTGCGCCAACTGGCGCAGGATGTCCGTGGTTTTTGGCAGTTTCTTGACAGGACAACGAACTCGCAACCTGAAGAACGATACAAGCTTGGCAGCCTTATGGTGGGGCGCGAATTTGCAGATGGCTCGCCGTTGGTGCCGGTAAGCCGAGAGGCAATTCCGGGCATCACGGATCAACACAACCGGATCCAAAATCAGTTCACTTATGACTTGGACATTGACGGTACGCGCTGTCCTTATGGCGCTCACATCCGCCGCGCCAACCCGCGGAACCCCGACATCCCAGGCGATCCCCAAGGATTGATTTCCACTCTCATTCGCATCCTTGGTTTCGGCAACCGGAACGTCCGCGACGATCTGATCGCCTCGACTCGCTTCCACCGTATCCTCCGCCGCGGGCGCGAGTATGGCCGCAAGTTGACACCGGAGGATGCCCTCCAGCCTGCGCCTCCCCAAGACGTCGAGACCGGTTTGCATTTCTTGGCCATCAACAGCAACATTCAACGGCAGTTTGAATTCATCCAGGCCGCATGGCTCATGCGTACCAAGTTTGATGGGATGACCGAGGAGAGCGATCCTTTGTTGGGGAATCGGACTTCCGTCATTGGGTGCCCATTTACCAATACTTTTTCAGTTCCGCAGAGCGGGGGGATTCGGAAGAGGATTATGGGTCTGCCGCAATTCATTAACGTCAGGGGCGGCGCCTATTTCTTTTTACCTGGTATGGGCGCACTGCGGTACCTTGGGAGGCTGCAAGACTGAAACGCTGGCGTGGTTCACAACACATTAGATCAGGACGAAGTTTGGCAGCGAAGAAAGATGAGGAGGTAGCTATTGTGTCCAACACGCGAGAGCACGGGCGCGCAGTAATCCTGGTGGTTCTGTTTATCGTGGTGGCGGGTGCTGTGATCGCATTCAGTTGGTGGTGGTACAGTCGGCCGCGTCCCGGGCACGTGAAAGATGAGGCATTGCAGGCAGGGCGAGACGCCTCCACGTTCACTGCTTCCGACGACCCCTATTTTAAGGATATGGATGGGGGGATTCCGTTGGACAAGGCGGAAATTCAAGGCCGCAACACATGGATCGTGTGGACTGCCGGCAACGATCGGCTTTGGGACCAACTCGTCTACAGAAGCGCCGGCGCTCTCGATTTCCTGAAAATCCTATCTTCAAACCCGAGTCTGCCTCCTCTGCTGGGCCGCGATCATCGTTGGGAATATCTGGGTCTGATCAATGATCCTTGCTTCGAAAAAGCTACTGGACCCGATCCCCAGCGATGGAACTTGTGGCTCGACAAGCACCGCCCCGATTGCGCGCCGGATCCCTTTGAAGACGAGAAGAAGTATCCCGGAGTCCCGTTCGGTGCTCGAGGCAAGACCGTTGGACCGAAAGGGGAAAAACTGGAAGTGGGCTCCTACTACGGCTATGGGACGGGCATTGTGGGCTTGCGGCTTTTCCCCAATCCTGATTTCGATGACAAGGCGGCAGCTCATTGGGACGCGGAAAAGTATTACAACGACCCTAACTACTACAACGACAAAAACCTGGTGCGGCCATTCAGAGTCGGGATGTCGTGCGGCTTTTGTCACGTCGGCCCGAATCCGCTGAACCCTCCCGCCGATCCCAACAATCCCAAGTGGGAAAATCTAAGTTCGAACGTCGGCGCCCAGTACTTCTGGATCGACCGGATCTTCTATTGGTCAGGCGATAAGTCGAACTTCGTCTGGCAACTCTTCCATACTTCACGGCCCGGCTCCCTGGATACTTCTTTTGTTTCCACCGACAACATCAACAATCCCCGAACAATGAATGCAGTCTACCTGCTGGGTGATCGTCTGGAGCATGCGCGACAATGGGGCAAAGAAACTCTGGCTGGTGGGCAAAAGGACAATAAACAATTCAACGACTATATCCCGGAGGGACCGCTCACCAAGTACTACCAGCCTCCAGACACGGTCTGGACACCGCGCGTTCTCAAAGACGGATCTGATTCCGTTGGTGCACTGGGTGCCCTGAATCGGGTCTATCTGAATATCGGGACTTTCAGCGAGGAGTGGCTGCTGCACTTCAACGCCCTTGTCGGCGGAAAGCCAATCACTCCGATCCCGATTTCCGTGGCGCGCAAGAATTCCGCGTACTTTGCCGCGACTGAGTCGCAAACTCCTGCCATGGCGTTGTTCTTCCTCAAATCCACGGCAGCGCACCATCTCGAGGATTTGCGAAACACCGACCCCGACGCCAAGAAGGCGCTTGCAACAGACGATGCTCTGGTTCCGCGCGGCAAAGTGGTCTTTGCCGAACGCTGTGCCCGTTGCCATTCCAGCAAATTGCCAACGCTTCCCGCTGACATAGCTGGGATTACTCTCGATACCGGGAGCGGCTGCGCCGGCAAGAACTATCTTGATTGCTGGAACAAATACTGGAATTGGACCAAGACCGACGAATTCAAGAAGGCAATGACCGCGATGGTCAACCAGCCTGACTTTCTCGACCACAACTATCTCTCCAGTGAATTGCGCGTTCCGGTGACCCTCCTGCAAACCAATGCTTGCAGCCCGCTGGCGACCAACGCTCTCGCTGACAATATCTGGGACAATTTTTCTTCCCAATCGTATAAAGAATTGCCTTCCGTGGGCACGATAACCTGGTATCACCCTTATACCGGCGAGCCCAAAACTTACCAGATGCCAGCGGGTGGTCGTGGTTATACCCGTCCTCCTTCCCTTGTCAGTCTGTGGTCGACTGCGCCATTTCTACTCAACAACAGCGTGGGGAGCATTGATCCCGACAACCCCAAGTGTGCGGAGAATTGGGAATCGTACGGGGATGAGGGCAAAGACTGCCTGAACCCCACTCCCAGCGTAGCCAAGAGACTGAAGTCTTTTGACAATTCGATCCATGAAATGCTTTGGCCGGAGACACGTGCCAAAGACGCTCTGCTCGGAGACAAGATTCCAGGAAAGATAGACCGCACGACTGAGCAGAGCTATCTCAAAATATCGTACGGCTACCTTCCCGATGCCTTGCAGGATCTGCGCGGGTTCGGGCGCTATTTCCCTTGGCTTGTGAACGAGAAAGACAAGATGATCGAACTCGGGCCCATCCCGACAGGGACTCCCGTCGGTCTGCTCACAAACCTGAATCCGCTCTCGGAAAGTGCTGACCCGGCCGAGCGTCTGGCGCACGACAAGAAACTGCTGGATATTGTCGTGAGGCTCGATTCTGACTTGAAGAAGCTGCCCCCGCATCCGAGTGATGAACAAGCCAGGAAAGTCTTCGCCAACGCGGTGGACCAACTGCTTGACCTGAGTAAATGCCCGGATTTGATTGTGAATCGCGGTCACTACTTCGGGACCGACAAGTTTTTAGGTGGCGAACCAGGCCTCAGCAATCAAGACAAGAACGCGCTGATTGCGTTTTTGAAGCGCCTATGACATCACCGCGGAGAGCGATGCTGCAAAAGTGAGCTTTGCCGCGTACCTCCATTTGAAGAGGAGTTGAGGATGCCAGCAGACTATGTGAGCGAACTCGCCGAACAGGCCTTCAAGAAGTCTCGGTCGGAGGGATAGGCTCATGTTGGAGACCAGGAATTTACAAGATTCTCGATCCAATTCTGCCGGCAGAACCAGGGCGAGATTGCTGAAAGTTTCAGGTGTTGCACTTCTGATGATTGCCGTCCTTGGTCTGATTGCGTTTCAAGCAATCTGGCAGCAGGCGCCATTTTGGCAGTCGGCTCTTCTGTTCGCTCTTCTTGTTGTCGTCGTGGCTGTCGGAATCGGTTCTTACACACGGGGCAAACGCAGCAGACGCATTAATAGCCTCCGACCCGCGGCCGCCGGTACTCTATTTGCGCTCCTTTAAAGACGACTTAGTGACGGCAGAGCCACAGCAAACTAAGCTCGGTGGACTACTTGGTGCGATCACGTCGGCGGCAACCGGGACTGAAGAAGAGCAACTGGCGGACGCAATGAAGGAGGTAGGACCTTTCGTTGCCATAGGTAGGCCCGGCGAACCTCTTCCGGAGCTTGGCGCGGCGAGGGTGTACGTTGGAGACACTGAATGGCAAGATCGGGTACGGCAACTGATGTCCAGCGCCCAGTTGGTGGTTTTACGAGGGGGCGGAACCGCAGGTTTGCAGTGGGAAGTTCAGAATGTTTTTGCGAACGTGAGCCCTGAGAGAATCGTATTCTTGTTGCCCTACGACCCAGAGCAGTATGAAGTCTTTCGTCAAAGAGCAGAAGCGTAGACGCCATGTCGTCTGCCCCCTTATCCACCTGGCAAAATACCTTCGGCCGGTAGCATACGAGGGATCCTCTTCTTTGAGCACGATTGGACACCACATTTCCTAGTGCTCACGGGCTTCCGTCAATGGGGAATAACCCGGCGCTGGGTGACGGTATTTGAGACAACCCTGCAACCTGTCTACGAACAGCTTCGTTTAAAAGCGAGGAGGCCCAACCAGCTGTTCCTTTACGGCGGCGTGGGCACACCGCCCGTATATAAGTTGCTCGTCGCGGTTTCCATTATTGTTATCGCTCTTGCACTTTGGCTCCCTAGCTATTACAGATCCCATACTGTCGAGCCAGAGACTGCGGAGTCGCTTCTCTCGAAGGGTGAGTCTCTCAGTCTCAATCACGACCTCGAAGGAGCGATTGCCGCATATCGCGCAGCCATTCGCCTGAAACCGGATTCCTCGGCGCACGCGATGCTTGGATTTGCGCTCACAGAGAAAGGAGATCTGGATGGAGCGATAGCGGAGCTTCGTGAAGACGTCCGCTTGGAGCCGAACGTTTACTACGCACACGACAATCTCGGGTCGGTGCTGCAGAAGAAGGGTGACCTGGACGGAGCTATGGCGGAGTATCGGGAGGCCATCCGCCTCGACCGACTCGATGCCAAGGCGCACACCAATCTGAGGCTCATCCTTTACGCGAAAGGCAAGTACAGGGAGGGCGTTCTTGAGATCACCGAAGGATATCGACTTGATCCGAACGATCCTTGGGGTCTGGCGATCTACAAGCAATACGTCACGCATCGCCCCTGAGTTTCGGGCTACAAGTCGGCTTCGAGGAGATCGCCATTGATCTCTTCCGAGCCCGTTATGGTTCTCGCACTTGTTCTGCTGCCGGCTCAGCGTGAAGATGCTATGCCTTAATCTCAGGCGGTCAAGCGAGGAGCACGGCCAGTCGTTGGCCGTGACGCCGTATTAGATCTCAACTCATCGTGGCGATCCAGGGTTTGTTGTACCTTCTTCTCGGCGGGTGCGATTACTGAATCGGCGACGGATTGCAGAAGATGAGCAATGTTTTTGTATCGATACAGGGGCAGGACCCAGGGGTAATCGCTGAAATCGTCAAACATAGCAAACTTCTTACTGGACGCCATCAAGATCGGTTGCACCGGCAAACTCGGCAGAGACGGGACTATTCGGGCGAGTTCCTGAGGAATGCTCTTTGCGTCCGTGATGTCGGCAATTACAAAGCGCGCCAAATGCGCCAGTGTCGAAACTGTTTCAGTCAAGTTTCGCGCAAGAGGCCCTTGGAAGTCGAATAGGATGGGCAAATAGCCTCGGTGCCGTAGTTCCGCGCGAAGTGCCTCCAACACCTGCTTGCGGGCCAGCGTGAAGCGGCCCAAGAGCAGCACAGCCTTGGATGAAACCGTGTCGATGATGTTGCGCAGCTTTTGATTGTTGAGAATCAAGTAAACGAACTCGGCTATTTCCAAGTCGTCCACAGTGATTCTTGGTTCGTTATCCTCGGTTACGACGATGTTGTGCTGGATGGCCCCCTCTAGGTCTACATTCCAGACTGCCGATCCGTACACACTACAACCGCTTAGATTCGCACCCCTGAAACGGTTCTGGCCAAATGAGTGCGACGAAGGCCGGCTTCTTGCAACTTTGCATTCGTAAAGTCAGCTCTACTGAGGTCGGCCCAACGTTGGAATGTCCCACGCAGGTCTGCATTCCGAAGCGTAGCGCTATAAAGCACAGCACCGAGCAGAATACTCTCATGCAAATCGGCGTCAGCGAGTCGCGACTTGGTCAGATTCGCTCCGCTCAGGTCAGCATCTATGAGGACAGTTCCACTCAGGTTGGCATTCTCGGAGGTTAGCATTCTTGAGCGCCACACCTCTGAGATCAGCGCCCGATAGATCGGGCTTGGAACGCGGCGTAGGGACCGCCAAGTTTTCCAAGCTTTCGGTCCCCGAAACAGAGTGCGAAGATGTTCTCTGTTGGCCATAAACGCTGAAACAATTGGATGCCTAGATCTCTTTTGGCCGGTGTCCCAACTAATCCCTAGCAAACACCCATCATACGGCGACCTTTGCAGAGCCTCAAAGGGGAATTTGGGCTCGAAAAGGCTCTGCAATCTATCACGCTCCACACATCGCACCGAGAGTCGTTCGTCACGACTACGTCCGAGTGAAGGGCTATCCACATCCGTGTTTTCCAATGAGCGCAGCGGCTGTATGCTGCACGCTTTGCTGTCGGGCTGTCGGGCCGAAGTTGTCCCGAAGTCGGCTTCGAGGAAAGCGCCATTGATCTCCTCCAAGCCCGTTTCGGGGCCCATCCTTGAAGGACATCATTCATCCCCATTCAGAAAAGCGAAGTTTAGCGTAGAATCGGCACGCCATCGCAAGCGGGCCAATGACGGGTGATGAAATTTAGCATTTCAGGCCCTCAGTGGTTCACCGTGAAGCACAGAATTCCGCGCCGGAAATCCAGGCGAGTGGAAAGGGGAGCTATCATGGCCAACTGGGAAATAGTTGTGCAAAGCGTGGGGAAACCGAGCTGTTTCTCGAGGGCATGCGCGGCGCTGGTACTCCTCACCGCATGTGCTGGCTGTGTAGAGAGGGCGCAAGCGCAAAAACCTCTGCTCCTACGAGACCCCTCGGTCAGCCACGATCAAATCGCTTTCAGCTACGCCGGAATTATCTGGATTTCCAATCGCGACGGCGGCGAGGTGCGGCGGCTGACCAGTGGCGGCCACGAAGGAAAGCCTGTGTTCTCGCCCGACGGGTCTCTCGTCGCCTTCACCGGCGACTATGATGGCAATCGCAGTGTCTACGTGGTCGCGGCTGCGGGTGGTGACCCGCGTCGACTTACGTATCACCCCGCCGACATCGATGTTGTGGGCTGGACTCCTGACGGAAAGCGAATTGTCTTTGCGTCCGCACGGACGGCGTTCTCCCAAGGCGTGGTTCAGCTCTTTACGGTTCCGATCGAAGGCGGCTTCGCCACTCCCCTTCCACTGCCACGAGCGTCGGAAGGGTGCTTCTCTCCCGACGGCGCCCGCATGGCTTACGTACCCAACATCCAGTGGCAAAAGGCGTGGAAGCGCTATCGGGGCGGGCAGACTAAACCAATTTGGATAGCCAATCTGTCCGACTCCAGCATTCAGGCCACGATTCCCCGAAACAATTCGAACGACTTCAACCCCATGTGCGTGGGAGACACAATCTATTTCCTCTCTGACCGGGATGGCCCGGTGACGCTTTTTTCGTATGACACGAAGTCGCAGCAAGTGAAGCAGGTGGTTCAGAACGGCGGATTGGACATCAAATCTGCCGGCGCCACCTCCGATGCCATCGTCTATGAAAAATTCGGATCGCTCCATTTCCTGGATCTACACTCGGGAAGCGATCATGCTCTCGCGATCGAACCTGCGGGAGATCTGGCAGAAGTGCGCGCCCATTTTCAGAAGATCGAGCCGAAAAAAATTCAGTTCTCAGGCATTTCTCCAACAGGAGCTCGCGCGGTTTTCGGTGTGCGCGGCGAGATCCTGACAGTGCCCGCCGAGAAGGGCGACATTCGGAACTTAACCCACACGACCGATGTGGTCGAGCGCGATCCCGCATGGTCTCCGGATGGAAAATCAATTGCCTATTTCTCGGACGAGTCCGGCGAGTATGCGCTGCACGTCCGCGATCAGAGCGGACTGGGCGAGGTCCGCAAGATCGACTTGAACACTCCTCCGACTTTTTACTACACGCCGCTTTGGTCCTCTGATTCCAAGAAAATCGCCTACACCGACAAACGGCTGAACTTCTGGTATGTAGATCTGCAGAAGAAAACGCCTGTACGGGTGGACACAGACGTTTACACAGATCCGGCGCATCCGCTCCAGATGACCTGGTCACCGGATAGCCGGTGGATTGCTTATACGCGGCAATTGCAAAATCACCTTCACGCAGTATTTGCCTATTCCATCGAGCAAGGGAAGAGTTATCAGCTTACGGATGGACTAAGTGATGCCCTCTTTATCGCGTTCGACAAGAACGGCAAATATCTCTACTTCACGGCCAGTACGGACGTCGCGTTGAATACGGGTTGGCTCGACATGAGCAGTCTCCTGCGCCCGGTCACGCGCAGCGTTTACGTCATCGTGCTCAAGAAGGACGGCGTATCGCCCCTGGCCCCGGAGAGTGACGAAGAGAAAGGCAAAGACGCCGAGAAAGCGGACAAGGACAAGAAGCCGGATGCTGACAAGGACAGAGACAAGGAAAAGGCGGCCCCGAAAGAAGAGAAACCAGTCGCTGTCGACCTTGATCTCGAAAACATCAGCCAGCGCATTCTTGCGGTGCCCATTCCGCCACGAAATTATTACGGCCTCTTTGCGGGTAAGGAGGGAGTCCTTTTCCTGGAGGAAGGACCGCCGGTCGATCCTATCGACTTTGACGATGGCGGTCCGACCATGAAGGTTCATAAGTTTGAATTCAAGACACGCAAAGCAGAACCGATTCTCGAGGAGGTTACGGCGTTCAACCTCTCGTTCAACGGCGAAAAAATGCTGTATGCGAAGCAGGATCAGTGGTTCATCGGCCCGGCGGAGAAACCTGCCGAAGGACCTCCGAAGCCAGGCCAGGGCGGTCCGCTGAAGCTTGACGCGATGGAGGTCTACGTCGATCCGCACGCTGAATGGAAGCACATGTACTATCAGGTGTGGCGCGACGAGCGCGATTTTCTCTACGATCCTGGTCTGCACGGGCTCAATCTGGCGGCCACAATCAAGAAGTACGAGCCCTACCTCCAAAGCATTTCCAGCCGCGATGACCTGAATTATTTGTTCATCGAGATGCTCGGTGACATCACCGTCGGTCATATGTTTGTGGGAGGCGGCAGTATCCCCGAGCCGAAGCGCGTCAAAACCGGGCTTCTCGGCGCCGACTATTCGATCGAAAATGGCCGCTACCGTTTCGCCCGCATCTACAACGGTGAGAACTGGAATCCCAAGCTGCACGCTCCTCTGACTCAACCGGGCGTAAACGTGAAAGCAAGTGAATATCTGCTGGCCGTGAACGGCCGTGAGGTGAGGCCTCCCACGGATGTCTACAGCTTTTTTGAAGAGACGGCAGGAAAGCAAGTAGTGCTGAAGGTCGGTCCCACCCCGGATGGCAGCGGATCGCGCGACGTAACGGTGGTCCCTGTGGAGGATGAAAACCGATTGCGAAACTATGCGTGGATTGAAGCCAACCGGCGTAAGGTCGACGAACTGAGCGGCGGCCGCGTGGCCTATATCTATCTGCCCGATACGTACGCCGGCGGATACACGAACTTCAACCGCTACTTTTTCGCGCAGGTTGACAAGGAAGCAGCGATCATCGACGAACGCTACAACGGAGGCGGCGACATCGCCGACTACATCATCGATTATCTGCGGCGCCCCTTACTCAGCTACTGGAACATGCGTGAGGGGAAAGACATTACGACTCCGATCGAGGCCATCTTTGGTCCGAAGGTGATGATCACCAATGAAATGGCTGGTTCCGGTGGCGATGCTTTGCCGTGGATGTTCCGTAAGACGGGCATAGGTCCGCTGGTCGGCAAGCGCACATGGGGCGGCCTGGTCGGGCATTACACCAATCCTGGAGACCTCCTGGATGGTGGCTTTACGGGCACGCCCAACCTGGCCTTCTATAATCCAGACGGCACGTGGGACGTAGAGAATCACGGTGTTCCGCCCGATATCGAAGTGGAATATGATCCGCAGGCTGTACGCGCTGGCCACGATCTGCAGCTGGAAAAGGCGGTCGAAGTCGTGATGGAGTTGTTGAAGAAGAACCCGCCGCCGACAGTGGCTCATCATCCGCCCTTTCCGAACTACCAGAAAAGTGCCGCACAATAGCTCGGTTCATATGGCGTGCGCGAAGTTCTCTTGTGCGACGGGAAGCGTCGTTGGGATTTGTTCCGGCGACGGATAAGTTATTCCGGGCCACAAGTCGGCTTGGGGGCCGCGACCACTCTCAGGTATCTTCCAATCCGAGGTGGTCGTTTACCGCATGGCTGAGTCTCTGCTTGCAGCCAGGATACCTCTCGGTTGTCTCGACCGATACGTGCCCAAGCAAAAATTGAATCTGCTCACGCTCCCCGCCTTTCAGGTGACATAACCGCGCACAAGCGCGGCGTAAATCGTGGGGAGCAAGGCTTTTGATGTCGACGCGTTTGGCAGCTGCCTTTACGACGTGCCAGACCGCTTTAGGGCTGAGTCTATCGCCCCAGATCTTGCCCAACCGATTTACTCGTCGGAAGATCGCGCCACCGTTAATGCCGGCCGCCGTGATCCACTCATCGACTGCGCGTTTCGCCCAGATGGGTACTGGAACGGTGCGGATGTGCTTACCTTTGCCAATCAAGTCGGCGATTACCCACCGCTCCTCGCAAACCTGGAAATCCTGCGTTCCGAGGCCAACTAGTTCGGCCCGTCGCATGCCACAGCCAATTAGGAGTGCAAGAATCGCCCGATCACGTTTGCCTCGGAGGTCGTCGGCCGGTGGCCCATCGAGTAAGGTCTTGCACTGATCTACAGTCAACCAATTCCCAATCCGCACACCCAGACGCTTTGCGCCTTTCACTCGACGGATTCCTGCGGCTAGGTCAGGACTCAGAAGGCCAGTGTCTGAGGCTTCGTAGGCGAGACGCCTCACGGACGCGAGACGCACATTGATCGTGGAGGGCGCAAGGTTCTTCTGTTCGAGAAAGAACCGGTAGCTAAGAACGACAGTTCTGTTAAATGCTAGGCGCGGTTCGGAACAGTACCATCCAATGAATTCGTCGATGGCGTGGCCGTATGATTCTTGCGAACTGGCTGCACCGAGCGAGTGAAGAACTGCATTCTTCGACTGCTCCAAATCGGCTAGTCGAAGCATTGCTCTTGCTTTGGAGCGTTTCGAGGTCTTCCTATGTGCCATACCGTGCGGCCTCCTCTGCCGCACGAGCATGGTCGTTGAGTTCCGGACTAATGGTCTCGAAGCCCGTTTCTGGATAACTTCCGCAATAGCCGACAATCCAAGCAATCACGGGATCGGCTGCAACTAACGCGCAGGACTATAATTGCGCGCACAGATGGCTCTGACCTCTGGCACCAAACTCGGTCCCTACGAGCTCCACTCGCTGCTGGGCGCTGGCGGCATGGGCGAGGTGTATCGGGCCCGCGATACGCGGCTGGAACGCAGTGTCGCCATCAAGGTTCTGCCCGCGAACCTGACTTCCGATCCAAATCTACGCCAGCGTTTGGAGCGAGAAGCCAAAGCCGTCTCCAAGCTTTCTCATCCCCACATCTGCACCCTGTACGACATCGGTCATCAGGACGGCGTGGATTTTCTCGTCATGGAGCTGGTGGAAGGGGACACGCTGGAGCAA
>Ga0209580_10000472_pt1 | contig 22091 bp, 15 predicted proteins | sample Coa_R1_5_FD_187153 | JGI IMG/M metagenome (GOLD analysis project Ga0209580, IMG submission 187153) | Surface soil microbial communities from Centralia Pennsylvania, which are recovering from an underground coalmine fire - Coalmine... | ecosystem: Environmental > Terrestrial > Soil >... | reverse complement strand
ATCTCCGGCATAAACGGATGGGCGTCCAGCGTACCAAGGGAATCGAGAGTTGACAGGATTTCCTGCGGCGAGCGCACTACTACCTGGTCACCGGCAAAGAATTTGTCACGCCTCATCGTCCCTTCCCAAAATTTGCGCTCTCAACGCTGTATACGTAAATCGTAAGTTGGACCAGGGTAGCTATCTGGTCGTAAGGTTTATCCTGGTCACCGCGCGATGCGCATCACAGCGCCGATGAACCCAAGATAGGCCGAACCGACTGCCCCCTTCGTTTTATGCCCGGCCCAATAGGATTGACGAAAATCACGACTGAAATTCTTCCAATTAGCGGCATTCGCTCCATTGATCGAGACGGTAATAGAAGGAGAGAGGATTCGCGCGGTGTGCCACCAGCCAGAAGGGACAAAGAGTGTCTCTCCCGGAAAAAGCTTGAAGCGGAAACCACAGGCGCCGGTGAATTTCGGGAACCGGGCCAAATCCGGAGTTTCAATATTGTCCACTGCCGACTTATTTTCGTTCTCGCCTTGCCCTGCATACATCAATGGTGATTGATCTGGCGGAAACGCAACATATTCCTTCACACCTTCCAACTGCATCAAGAAGGCATGTGTGTGCAGACCGTCGTAATGCAGGACAGGGAACCTGGCTCCCGTGCCGCCGATATAAAGCTCAACGTAGGTGAAGTCCTTCCACGTTTTCAGCAACCGATGGTCAAACCAATTCGGACTCACACACTCCGGCATCGGCATCACATCAGACTGCAATTCTTCGGGCAGCTTTTTAACTGGATAATTCCGCAGATAAGGGGCTGGACGTTCAGAGGTAGAGACTTTTACCTCATCAATCAGCGTTTCCATTGAGAATTGCCTGCCATCGACAGTAAGCGGCATCTCCCCATATTGCTGCTTGAAGAAATCAAGCGTCCATTTTTTCCGGGCTGCCCAGTGCTCGATCCCGTTGGTAATGATGACAGGTTTGAGCGGCAGGATATACTCGCGGACGTAACGCTTCTTTCCGATGTCCGCCCACCGATGCCGGTCGATTTGATCGAGAAATTGCGGTCCGCTGACTTTTGCCACGATTGCCACCAAAGCTCGGGTCTTTTCCGGAAGAAATGTAGGTTCTGGGGACTTCTAGTTTGCTTCCCCTTAGCTGGAAAGGCAGTTAGCCTGCCATTTGTCTCAATCTGGAAACATTACAAAAGCCATTGCGTTACAAACAGTTGTAATTGGTTCTAACCGCCGATTTGAAGCTCACACAGCCAGGTGTATGCAAACATTTACAACTTTCCGGCAAAAAATTAAGCACCAAACCAAATGCCGGGGCGACTGATCAGAAACTCAATTCGCCCTGGATGAAAGTGCTTTGTGGTCTGCAATTTCAATCTTGGCAAGAAACACCACATCCGTTGCCGTGTCAAAAGCCTTAAGTTATTGAAGAGATGTGGTGAGCGCGGAAGGAATCGAACCTTCAACCTACTGATTAAGAGCCACTTCCATCGGCATTTAGAAATTCATTGAATTTAGTCGTTCGCATTTGATTGATATTGAACAATATAGGCTGTGACTATTGGCGTCTGTTGGACTTCTGGGGTTTCTGCTGCCCTAAGTAGCTACATTTTCTTGCGAAGGCGGGCTAACGGCCATAGCCTGCAAATTCCTGAGGATCTTGTCCAAATGCAATTCGTGCGAATACCCCCTCGACACCTGACTAGTTCCACCTCAAGAGAAGGCCTGAACAGAAGAAGCGTCGTTAGGCACATTCTCACAAGTATCCCCCAACCCCCAGAATTCGAGTTGTAAGTTTGTTCTTACTTCGATGACCTCTTCAAACCTCGAACGATCAATCACAAGGCTTAAGAGCTGATCGCCGTCAGCTATTAACCATTTCCGCTCAAGGAATGCGTCGATAATATGCGCCAAAGTAGATGCTGAGTGTTTGCCTTCGAGGCCAATCAGCTCCTTCATGCAGTTGGTTCGGCTATGACAAGCATCAAAATACTTGAGAACAGCTGCTTCTTCTGGAGTAAGTAGCGTCTCGATGTCGTCACTAAGGCCTCTCGTGTCCTTCACGACAATTCCATTTCGCTTCTGTGTGATTTCCAACATCGCCTGTTTGCTCGTCTCACGCCAGCTATCCAATTCCCGAAGCATAGGAATGCAATATTGCGTTGGGTTCTTCAGTGTGGGGTGATCGAAATCAAAATAATATGCAAAGTTGATTCGATCTTTAATTGGTATTCCAGAATACACGTAATCATATGCCCAAAAATGTCGTAAATTGGAGATGCCAAAGTCTTGCGGTGAGCGCCAATAAGGACTGAATCGATCAATTCGAACTTGACCACTGCCGATCGGTGGAGGGAGGTGGCGTAATGCCGGGATTATGCCGGCGATCTTTGCATATTCCTCTGGGGGCTCATTGGGAAAACCGTAAAGCAAATTCCATGCGACCTCAATGTCGTACTCTTTGCACCATTTCAGCAACTGAACATTTTGCAAACAGGACGTGCCTTTGCCCATAAGCCGCAGAATGGACGTGCTAAGGCTTTCAATTCCAGGTTGAAGCCGGACAATCCCACCTGCCGCCATCAACTTCAACTGCTCGCGCCGCAAATTTGCTTTAGTTTCGTAGAATAGAGTGATCGATTCATTCGTACTGATGAGATCGGGAAACAGCCTTGCAATATACTTTATGTCAAGAATGTTGTCTGCCATTGCGAAATAAGTTGGTCCATAGAGTCGCGAGAGAGTTCTTAACTCTTCCGCAAAGCGCCGCGGTTCTTTGCTGCGGAACTGCATGGTTTGACCGTTGAGCCCACAGAACGTGCAATGTGATTTCATTCCCCACCAGCACCCGCGCGAAGACTCAGCGACCAAGTTGATCTTAATACCAATGTTCGTCTTTTTGATCGCCGCGAAATAATCCTGAAAATCTGGAATCGGCAGGTCATCTATCTTCTGAACCATCGGTCCCGTACTCCACCGAGGACAATTTCGTGCTTGCGCGCCCTTTTCTGCCGTTGCGGCATTAACCACATTAAGAATTGCACTTTCGCCCTCACCGGAGACGACGTGATCAACGAATGGAAAATTCTCCGCAATCGCCCTGCCCATATCGCCTTCACAATTCGCACCACCAAACAAAATCGTAAGCTCCCGGTTTGACTTCTGCCGGCGCAACTCCTTTGCAAGTGCTAGAGATGCCATGTTCTGCTGAAATGTGCTCGTAAATCCGACGATACGGGGCATGTCGGCCAGTATTTCCAGTGCCCATCGCTGCACTGTAGTTAAAGCACATGAGCGTAGCCTGGAAATGCTCGCCAGCAGAAATTCCAGGTTCTTGGGCCGACGATTTACATACGCAGGATCTTCCCAACTTTTCAAGATCTTCTCTTCGTATTCACGCCAGAGCCTATCGTCCCTGCCCCACAAAGCTTCGGCGAAAATCATTTCTCCAACCAAAAAGTTCGGGGGGTTCGCAGTCGTAATGAATTTGTGCAACTCCTCTCCTATGTACGCTGCATAGTCGATGTTCAAGTATCGTATGTCCGATGAAATTCCGTGCTGCTTCAACACTGCCGAAAGGGAGCTTACTCCTAACGCGGGTTGATGTTCGGGCAGGAAAGGCGTTGCGACAAATCGAATTGTGACATTTGAGGGTGAGTACATAAAATTCTTTCTCTAGGAAAATGGATGTTGAGGTTGCTCATCTAGAACTCCAGCCTGAAAAAGATCGAGGAGCCAGTTTTCCGTAATTGTTGACGGTAATCCTAAATTTGCAGTCACCCATTCACCGATTGTTTCTGCGGTATAAACCCCCTCTTGAATTGCTTCGCCGAATGCGCTGACCCATCGACCTCCTTCGAATAGCTGCTCGCTGTATTTGTTGCCCACTCGAAATCCATTGTCGGTGGACGCGAACTTCAGATCGGGTCGAAATTTAACAAGCCTGTCGGAGGCCGGGAATTGGTGCATACAGTTGTCGATCATTCGTTTGAGGACGCACTCCAGATCTGCTGCATCGTCAAAGTGTCCGACATCGTAAACATAATAGCCGCTCGGCCAACGGTCACTCGCACTGCAAGGACTGACTAATCTAACTTCTTTTTTCACCAGATTCAGAATGAATCCAGATACACACGCAATTGTTCGGCCATCATCGCTTTGTGCCAGCTGAATCTTTTTGGGTGACTGTTCAATTTCGGATGCCCGGGCTTTGCCAACCCTTACTTTCTCGATGAGGGAACCTGCGGTCTGCGGAATTATTTCTACAAACGCCAGTTCTTCCGCAGAAAAGGATTCATGCAGGATATCAAGAATCCTCGTCGACAAAACAGAGAGCCGAAGCAAAAAGGGGTCTTCCGGTGTCGCAAACCGAAGCAGGTTTCGCGTTCGTTGCAAATTCCGATGCGCTTGGGCGGTGGTTGTATGAGGAAATGAACCGAACATCTCTCGAAAGTCTTCAGCGAAAAGCTCGTAATCAGGGTTGTCCAAGGGATCAGTAGCCCAATACAAAAAGCCGCGAGATGCCGCGCGCAACCCAGTCATCTTCGCGAGGACCGCAAGAATGTCTTTCCAGAGTTGCGCATTTGCATGCGTGTATTCCCAATTTATTCCGAATTTCTTGGCACTGACACCGCAAAACCAGCACCCAACAGAGCAGCCATCACTTAGTTCGATAGCGAACGGCGGATGATGAATGGCCGCGAATAACTCAGGCGTAAATTCAGAGCGGCCGCGAGCAATTTGGCGTTGCCGCCATGTCTTCAACTTAACATTTGTCGGTTCGCATTCTTGTCGAAATCTTTCACTGATGTCCCGCTTACTTTGCCGAACCGCACAATAATCAGCGACTAAATCGGACGCATGTTGAAGTGCGGCTGCGTTGAAAGAAGCGTTCTTTGGATGATTCCAGAGCGGCCGAATATCTTCCGGATCTACTTCCAGGCGATATCTGCGGGTTGCGTCAGCAGGATCAACCTCGAGCTGATGCCGAAAAATCTCGTCCGCAGCCCAGCGCTCCAAAAAACGCTTTACATGACACACTCGATGAACCTGAACTGGGTCTAGCGTGCTACAGAGGGCTCCAGCCATATGCTTATTTCCTCAACTCGGCTTGAACTCGCAATTGTTCTCTCACAGAGACTGGAGCAAACAGTTGGGGGATAGGGTTTTTCTAGATCACGCCGATGCTTCCTACTCCGACTATCGCATCAGGTGCGGATTTATCAATTCGCTCATGTAAATGGGTAGTGGCCGCCAACTTCGCAGCCTCTTTGAATTCTTCATATGTACATTGGAGGCCCTGTTCACCTGCAAATTTGCTAAACCCGCCTTTCCCTGCCGCTCGCAGCTTGGCAGCTAATCCCTTATCGTTAGTTACTTTCGCAAGAAGCTCTTTAGCATTGTTCTGTGGCATTGGAATGTTGCTCCTTTCAGATACAACTAGCGCAGCAATTCAGTTAACGTATTCACGGCCCAGTTCCCTTTCGTAGAAGAACAAGGACTTAAGCCAAAGCGGAAATATAGCAGAGACCTTAGGAGCATTCAAATGCAAATTGATGACATGACATTAGAATACTCTAACCTTCCTCCTTTGCAGCACCTGAGAAAGACGAGATTGGGGACAATGTTATCTCTAACATTGTGGAACGATTTCAGAAGCGCAATCCCCTTTTGCATTCTCTAGTCTTTGTCAGATTTATAGATCCAGAGCTTTTGCGTTTCTGGGATCTGGTACAGAGCTGCCCCTGAGACCCGATTCTAAATCACCTTCCATTTATCCAAAATAAGCTGTGGACGTGTGTTCACGCGCAAAAACAAGTCACCTACCGCCAGCAATTAGTTTCCGCGCAGTTGTCGTAACGTGCCCTTGGTGCAGGACAGCTATAAACCCGCTCGCGTAAATAGAGCCTTTGGCCAGTTGACGAACTGTTCGGACAATAAATTTCTTCTCAGCTCCGGTTAAAGTGACTTTTGACCTCTAGAGCCGATTGGCCTGGCAAGAGCCGGAAATCATTGAGGAAGTTGATGAAATTCTTCAATGAAGTTCCCTTGCCCTTCAAAAAGCGGGGGGGCACGCTCGCCTAATTAGTGTCTGGTCCGATGAATTCGTTTCAAAGAAAGAAGTAAATTGTAGTCCGGTCAAGTGTGCCTTTCGCCATTCGGAAAATTGCCGGAAATGATTCATTAGTGCTTCATTATTTGTGCACTCGGATGAGTTCTGCTAAAAATCGTCGGGCAAAAGTTGATAGGTCAATGTATTATTCTTCGCAAAATGACAGAGATCAATGAGATTTATGCCGATGCTGGCGATGAAGGACTGCGCTTCATCCTGCCGTCTGCCATGCGACGAGAGAAGGGTGGACTCTTACGCCAGGAAGGCGATGGTCACTTAAACACTATTGTTGGACGAGGCGGCTCCGGCAAAAGCATTCTGGCGTTACAGCTCGTGAGCGATCTCTTAGCAAAGAATAACGGCTCGGATAGTAAGCCACTTGCTGCTTTCTATTTCACACTTGAGGCTAGTCCTCGCGAGCTGGCGCGGCAGCTTTTGCAATTTACCTGGGGTGAGCCTTATAAGGACTGGCAGATGTCCGACCTCAGCGAAGGCAGAGTCTTCAAACAAAACGCATCACGGGCGAGCGGCGATGATGAATATGCAAACGGGCTTTATCTCATTCGGATTCCTTCTCCCGTTGAAAGCCTCAACACTCTAAATCTTCAAATTCGGCAAACAGTTGCCCGCCAACTGCACCAAATCGGCGGTCTTGAAGCGATCGTTATCGATCCCATGGGGGCAGTGAATGCGGGCGAGGACTTAAGAACCAGCCTGAGTGAACTCAAGGAGTTGGCGGAGAGACATCACACATTTGTTTTTCTACTCACGGAAAAATACGCGTTCGATAAACATCCATCCATCGAACACTATTCTCAGAGCATCATCCATCTTGATCACGATCCCGGCCAGCAACAGCACCGCCGCTTGTATGTACAAAAGGCCCGGGGCCAGGGCTTCCGCTCCGGATATCACCTTTGCGAGCTGGAGCAGGCTCGAATCCCGCAACGATCAGACTTGGACAAGCCAAATATTGATGGTTTTAAGCAAGAGAGGAACCTTTCGAAAGGAATCCGCGTCTTCCCTTCGATCGAAGCACAAGCAGCACATGCCCATGAACGTTTAGCTGATCGGCGGAGAGAAGACGAGCAATCGTCAGAACACACGGCAAAAAGTCAAGCTTCGCCCCCTAAGGTTGAGAGCGTTCCTTTTTTTCCTGACGAAGACACCACAAGTTTCTTGGGCGCTCCCGAAGAAGATGCTGAAAAGAAGCAAATTTTAGTCGGCTCTGCCGTCTTCCTGATGGGCCCACCAGGAACATTTAAAGAATATGTGGCAAGTCAATTCGCCCAAGCCGCTAAAAACAGGCAAGGAGCGACCTTGTATGTTTCCTTCAAGGCAGACATTCGAGGTAAAAGAATATTCGATACAAGAAATGACATAGAGAAGCCGCTGGAATCGGAGATTTATTTTTTTGATGCCAGAAGCCCTTTGTTAACACCGGAAGAGGTGCTCTTTACTGTACAAAGGGCGATCATGGGCGAGGCCAACAAAGGAAGCGTGAAATTTCAACGTGCGATTATCTGGGGGTTGCGCCGCTTGTATGATTTCCCCAACTTTCGTGAGGGCAGAGCCGTGCAATTCCTGGAAGCGTTAGTCACATTGTTGAAGTCGGAGCGCATTACCTCGCTGCTGGTTGATTGGCCAGACGAAAAGTCGCCGAGCGCGGTCCCCATTGTGGATCTTTGCCAATATATCTTTTTGACGCGGGTATGCTTTTCCAAGGAGTCGCCGGAGGTGAAGGAAAAGCCGTTTGAAGAACGCGAGAAAGTAATGGCTGATCTCAATGGATTGTGGACAGAAAATACGGCCCAGGTAGCGCTTCTTCGCGCACAGAGAACTCGCAGCGGAGTTCATCACGATGAGGGAGCGATTCTGAAGCAGCTCAATGACGCCGATAGATCATTCAAGCGGCTTGACCAGGACAAGGCGAACTTCGAGCGCCTGTGGCTGAATTGCGGCGTGAAGTGGGAGGAGGATCTGAGCTTGCTCAGCTAAACCTAATAACCATGAAGGAAGAACGTCCACGATTGAAACCCCTTTCCATTCAAGACCGCGATTTCCTGGAGCGACTTGAACATCTTGCCACGGAAGCCGCCCACGTCCGCGCCCTTGCCCTGAATGTAGCCGAAAAGATAGGCCGCGAAAACCAGGCAGAATTCTACCTGGAGAGCATCTGCGGCCCGCAGGAAGGCGAAGGCACGCTGCTTTGGGTGGCTTGCGGAATTGGGAACAGTCCGCTTTTAAGGAGCAAGCAGCATCTGCAAATGCTGTGGCACTCCCTTCGTGCGCTCATTGCCGCGCAGTTCAGTGGCTTTTCTCTAGATGATCAAGAGGCTATCAGGGAAGTCATATCAATGCTGATTCCCGCGAAAGAAAGCGATTCTTTCAGGGTCAGTCTTGATTCTTACTGGAGGCACGAACTCAAGGGTGGTACACCGATTTTATTTTCCCGGGTCTTTGCCGTTCTGTCTCTCTATTCAATAGTCCTGCCCCGTCTCGGCAAGTCTCGCAGCTCGTCAGGGCCGCATGATTCCGCAACCGGGGACACGGCGTTTCGGCAGGCGGCACAGTTGCTGATGCATGTTGCGGAGATGGACTTCGGTTCCACCGACGAGATTGGGCGATTGGTCTGGAGCGTAACTCTCTGGAAATTGTCGTTGAATCTTTACCAATTGGTCGGTCAGTTTGCCGAATCCCTTCCTGAAGCCGAGAAGAAGACCCTTCCTGACGATCGCTCCGAAACTATTGCGTTGAAGCTGGAAGCGCTGGAAGAGAAGTTGCGCAATCAGCTCGCTGTGATCCTGCAACTGGAAACAGCATCGCCCTTTGTTGTCGCGGATATCGTCGGGGTGTTGGGAGGACGCTACCTCAATCCTGGAGCGGAGGTTGAACCGGCGTACAGCGCACTCTACACCAAGGCAGCAGAGTACGTGCTCAAGCAACGCGGTTCGTGGCAGGCTCCCAAAGACCTCAAAGATGCTTTGCAGGATCCTCTCGTGGAACGTTATTCCCCGCTGGCCTATTTGCTCGACTTGCCAAACCCAATGCTCATGCCCTGCCTCGAAGCCCTGGCTGACGCTGCGGGAGATACGCTGGGCTCTCTCAAAAGGGAGCTGGCAAGCTATCAGATTAAGCTTCCTTGGGGGGAGAATGTCAAAGCCAAACGGATGCAAGTGGTTGGAGCGATTTACAACGGCCTGATGGTTGGCGCGGCGGTTTCTGAACGCATGAAGGATTTGCTCTCCGATGTCGAACTCGATGAGCTTGGTGCCACGCTGCCCGAGAAGTTGACGGACTGGGGCAGCCTTTCCGATAGCTTAGGGTTCAAACACAACCTATCAAAAGGTGTGATCGAGCCTTGGATCGAGCGCAGCGAAATGCGTCCTGGCGCTATCCTTGTTTTTGGCCCGCCAGGCACTGGTAAGACCACGATCGCTAAGACGTTGCTAGGTGAGCTGATTCAGGGTTTGCGCCGGGGACCCGGTGGAGGCGCGAATGAGAACTGGCGCTTTCTTGCTCTCAGCCCTGCAGATTTCGCCCGTCAGGGATCGGACTTGGTAATTGCTGCTGCGGAGAAGCTGTTTCGGCGTCTGCAGCGTGTCCGCCGTTGCATTGTGCTGCTCGATGAAATGGAGGAATTCCTGCGCGCGCGTGGCCCGGAAACGAATCGAGAGAGCCGGCTTATCACCACAGCTTTTCTTCCTCTGCTCCAGGAAACTGTGAGCAAGCGAGAAATTATTCTGATTGTGGCAACCAACTTTGTCGGCACTATTGATCAAGCTGTCACACGCCGGGGCCGCTTTGATCTGATTTTGCCTCTGGGACCACCCGATGACCCTTCACGCGAATCCATCATTCGCGAGGCCTTGGAGGATTGGCCTGAGCAATTGTGGCCCTGGTCCAAAAAGGAGAACGAAGAATCGGAAAAGGAAAAAGAAGAAAGCGAAGAAAGGGACGAAAGGGAACCAAAAGAGACTAAAGAAATAGCGCTGATAGTGCACTATACGATGGGCTATACACAACCTGAGATTCGCGATTATATGCAGGAGTTGCGCCGCGCACAGGAGAAGCGCCCTACGAATGACACCCCGCAAATACCTGAAAGCGAATTGTGGCGCATTCGGCAAGAACGCGTGCCTATGGCTCTCAGTGGTAATCCCGGCTGCAACTGGCGTACTTTCCGCGACGAGGCTGCTAGATTCAAGCGTCCAGCGATCGCCGAGGAGACTCAAGACGAGAAGTATTGGGAAGAACCCGGATTGCCAAGACTTTGAGTTATCTGACCACATCAGTTGGTCGGTATCCCGTATATCGTCGAATCGGGCTGTTTTATGCGGACTTTTGACGTGGAATCTTGTTGGATGCGTTGGGACGTTGTTGGAACCTGTCGAAATGTGTTGGGGTCTATTGATTAAGAGTCACTTCCCAGCAGAACACGAGATTTGTTGAGCCTGATTAATTTTTTTGATTGATTCTGGGATATTTGCCCTCTACCATCGGATTTGAGCGGATGTATTGGCTTTTTACCGTTTTCGCTGGCTACAATTTTGTCGCCGAATCCTAACCAGGACAGGATCAAAATAGGTATGATTCCGCTTGTCCCAGGCAAATAGCAGAAATAAAAGGTTTTTCTTTGCAGATGAGAAAGAAACAGTATTCGTCCCGATCCCTAGCGTCACTCAATAAGGGCTCGCAAAATGTGTTTGATCGAGAATTGCATCCTTCGCTTCCTCTCCGAAAGCGCCATCCAGAATCAAATGAATCATCTCCTTGCGAAATGAATCCGAAAGACCGTTAACCGACTTTCCTTCACGGTCGGTGGCGGTGAATCCATCCCAGTACGCGCCGCTCTGGTCACAGAGGAGGTGGGGAGTCCAGCCTCCTCTGTCGATTATTTCACGGCACACAGGGAATCTTTTCGTCTTAGGGTTCAGTGCGCTGATCCGCTTGTTCTTTGCCATAGTTCCTTCCTCTTATTTTGGAGTCTTCCAGCGGGAATAACTCGAAGCTCATTCTGTGACTGGTCGCAGGCCGCTCAATGCGTTCCGCAAATTTTGTACGTGAAGCTCAAGACCCTCCGAGAGCTTTCGCATCTCGTCCAGCAACTTGCCGCTGTTTGCTTTGATCGTTTCAGTCCAAGTTTTCATGTTCCCAAGCCGTGCCGCCTCAGTTTCGATTGCCAGAATCGTCTCGTCCATCAACTTGAAATCTGCGGCCTCTGTTGTTCGTTGTCTGACTTCACGCAGACAAAGCGCCTTGGCCAACCAGAGAGCAGCTTTTAGAAACACATCACCAGATGTACCTTCAGCATTCCAAATAACAAAGATGTCATTTCCCAATCGGAAGAATGGCTCTTGGCCAGCAGGCGCAGTCTTCTCCGAAAAGACAAAGACTCCGACCAATGCACCACGGTTCTTCCTCGCCAACTCGATTTCGTTGCGCGCCTTGTTGAGGTCAGTGCTCCTGTCTTCTTTGGCCTCGACCACGAACTTTTCTCCTGGCGCCGCTGAGTCAGGACCTAATTCCACGACAGCATCACCGACCTTGCAATATCTGATTGCGCCTGTACAGCTTCCTGTTGCAGTGGCAATATCACCAGCGCGTCTTGCTTCATGCTCAACGAACTCGACTGTCGAGCTTTCGAACTCCCGACCATGTGTGGTGCTTCGCGCGGCCTCTTCCCGTCGGGCTTTCATCGCGCCCAAAGCCGCCGTCACCTCGGTTTGAAACGCAGCAGCCCTATCTTCGTGCCGCTTCAAAATCTCGAGCAGTTCTCGCCTCAGTCGACCAAGGGCTGCATCCTCGCTGTCCAATGTCAGATTGCTACTAATCGAGTTTTTTGTCTCGTTCAGCAAATTGGACATGCGCGACAGTGCGGATGTCTCTGCATCAAGAGAGAATTGATCGGCAATGGTCTTCTGAGTATCCTCCACCTTTCGCACCAACCGGCTAAGAGCCGAATCAGGCCGATCAAGAGAAAACTCTGCAACTACGTTCTCAATTTGCTCGGCGAGATCACCCTTGAACCGTCCGCTCTCCTCTGTAACTTCAGACAACAATCTGCTCAAGGCGCTCTCTTTGTTATCCAGCGAAAACAGGGATAAGACCTGCTGGCGCTCGGCTTGAAGAATTTCCTGCATCGAAGCTCGAATCGTCGATGTTAAACTGCCAGCTTCTTCGGGCCTCAGCAGGCGCATGAGTTGGCTGTCTTTCCCGACCGATGCTGCTAACGTCTTTGCGAGCTCAGAATCCTGCGACCCCACTTGGTGTCGCAGGGCCTGTTCGAGTTCTCCATCGCGTCGAATCAACCGTTCAATACGTTCCTGCAGCTTGCCGTTCTGCGGATCGAAGTATTCGCGCAGCCTTTCTGTCACGGTTTCATTGAGGTGAGCCCGGTACGAGTCCAGTGCGTGATTCAAGTTTTCGAGTAACCAATTTCCCTCGCGTCTCACTGCATCGGCATCTAACTGACCTTGCGTATGTCTGAGGGACAATAAGCCAATGCGCAAGGCACCCAGTGCATAGTGATCTCGTTCCAAGCCTTCGCGTCGCGCCGAAAGCTCACTCATCGAATCGGGATCCGAAATCGTCAACTCAAGGTGGATTGAATGCTTGGCGTCGACTTCCGAAAAAATCGGTGGGGCATCTTGAATGACCTCGACCGCTGAATGCACTTGTCTGCTGCTCATGTTCAAGTCCTCAGCCGAGAGTAAAGGCACGTCGAATGCCAATCGCATGAGGCCGTGTTTTCTGAGACTTAGTGCTTTAGGGCAGTGCCGAATTCGACCGGTGCGTTAACTGGATCAACTCTGGAAGCAATCGGCGGCAAAGCAGCGAGAGGTTGGAAGCAGTCCTACCTCGAATATCGGGTGCTGTCCATTAGATCGATTGCGCGCCTCACCACCAGCCTAACAGGAAGCTGAGAATCGGCAGCAAACCGCGTCGCACTTTCCCAGCGGTGTTTGAAACCGTCGGAAGCGAATTCATCACCGTATGCTCTAACGTATGCCGCTCGGACCGCATCAAGAAGCTCTTTGCGCTGTGCGTGACTCAACGGTCGACAATCCACAATCGGAACTGCGAGAGCTTTAAGAGCATTGACCCAATTATGAACATTCTCAATCGGCAACGCGTAGCTATCCTGAAACGTTAGCGATTCGTCGGAGACAATATTCCGAAAAGCATCTGGAGTGACTGCCAAAATTACGCGGCATTGTGCAAATTGGCAGAGTCCCGCTAGAACTCGTAGCGCTCCCTGTCGCGATCTGGCGTTGGGCAGTTTGGTGTAGATGCTCTCCGTCTCATCAATGGCAATAGCGACCCCCTTCATTCCCACTTCGAGAAGCAGGTCACGGGCAATCGAAAGAAGGTTATAAGCGGTTCGCCGATACGTGGGAGCCGCAGTCAAATGTCTGATGGAATCACCGGAAAGGTGAGAGGTCACGAGTCTCAGATTGGCAGTCCATTCGTCTGAACGTACCTCATTGTTCTCCAGCAATTGCATGATTCTGGAGAGACACATTCGCGTTTCGCTTGCAACTGAGGTCCACCCGTCGAAATGTGAACTGACGATTGAGGATAGCCGTTCCGCGAGCTGAGCATCAGACATCACGTCATAAAGTAAATCGGTATAGCCGTATGTCGGTCGTAAGGGGATTTCCAAGCTTGCCAGCAATGAAGGCAAAAACCGTTGCGGATGGTTAAGAGCATTGGCATACCCATCCGCCGACAAGTGACAGGTTGCGTAGCCTTCATGTCGAGCTATGTCCGCAAACAATGTGAGGGCGTGACTCTTTCCGCCTCCGTAATCTCCACGGACGATTCCCCACGCACTGCCTGGGCCGTCTTTCAACAACGCGCGTACCACAGCTAACGTCTTGTCTGCTCCCACAGTGAGGTGCTCCAAATTTTCACAAGGTGGGAGTCCCGCACGGAGGCGGTAGATTGTTCTGATCATTTCGGCGCGCGAAGGGGCGTTCGCTGGGGTAGGCGAGCTTTGGCCAAAATTTGGTCTGTCGGCTATGTGCCAGTTGAACCCGGCGTCACATCGGACGTTGTTCGTTAGATCACGGTAAAGAACTGAATTGACTTCCTGCTTATCAATATCTTCGCGCTGCAGCTCTGACCGCAGAACTGCGACGATCTCTCTGGCCTTCCGAGGCCTCCCATCCGAAAGGATGCTGAGGATCGCTGTTTTTAACAGGCTTCGCAGCCCTGACATTTCGATACCTCACGATTACGAACCAAAGCATTCGTCCAAAACTTCTACCGCACTTCTCACCCAGGTTCGCGGGTTCAAATCGGGGTTCCGTTTCAGCAGAGTGCTGAGACGGTCATGCAACTTACTCTTAACTTCACCGTCAGGAGACCACTTCTTAGCAATCGCGTGGAGGCTTGTGATCTTTTCGCCTATCCTGTTGAGAGCTTCACTGCCGAGGGGATACAAAGATAGATCGAGCACAGACGCCGCAGGATTAGGCCGCGACAGATCGGATGGCAGCAGAATACGAGCGGCAAGCGCCTCATACTCTGTCACGCCTTTCTCTCCATCAAACAGATCTGGTGTGCCTGAAATATAGAACGCAGTGCGCGTCATTCCATGCCTATCATCAACGTTGTCGATCAGTTCGCGCAAAATTGTATACGCCGTCCGTCGTGCGCTCGGCGTTTGCTGCAGAACATTTTCGACTTCATCCAGCAGGATGAGGACTCCTCCGTAGCCGCGGTAACTCAAGAAACTCGAGAGACTACGCAACATCTCCTTTGCATTTTGTCTCTTGATCGGTTCGCGGATGCCTGCCTGCCTCAGTCTTACCCGAAGTTCCCCACCGCGAGAATGAACGTCCTCTGCACTAAACCACGAGAGCAACAACTGACCCCATTCCTCATCTCCATCGATTCTTGCTATCGCATACTGCCTCAATGCATCCGCAAAGCTGCCTTGGAGACTCCAACGGCGACGGATAGCAGTCATCGCCTGTTCGACTGTGTCTCGCATCTTGAAAGACGGCACATCGCCCGTGGTGCGTCCGGTAGCGACTTTTCTCAATTCGGAAAACCAGTTGTCGAGTATCCAGTCCCAACCTGGAATACGTCCCGGATCGACGGAACCCCGCTGTTCGGCTACGAGGTCTCCTGTGAGGCAATTCCGAACAATAGCCGCATACACCTGTTCAAACCGATGAAGTTCAACTCCTTCTCCCCGACCGGAAATTTGTACGTAACTGGTCACCCAATTTCGCGAGAAAGCCAACTCGATGAGCCGCGCGAAAAGGTGAGACTTACCTTGACCGTAGCGACCTTTGAGCCAACGCACGCAAGAACCACCGCTGATTTCCAGTTCTTCCAAGTTGTCGCCTGCAGCTCTGAACAGAAGATCGCGGCCTGCCGAAAAGAATCCAGCGCCCTCAAGACAATTGCTACCCTGTCGAAGGGACTGAAGGATCCTCAGCGCGTGTTCTCGGTTGATTTCAATCGCCGCGTTCAAACCAGATCCTCCCGATATGAGCGGTCCGCCCAAGTTGAGGCACAAACATGAATACCGCTCCGGCTGTGTCTGATCCTGATGCGTATCTGAAATGCTTGCCGTCAATGTTAGTCAGATTGCTTTCGAGCAATCGAAAGAGATCAGCACGAAAAATCTCCCGTGGATACTCGTGAAAGTTCGTCGCGATGGGATTTGACCGAAAGCTGGGCTGCTGCTTGAGCATCGCAAGCTGCCAGAACACCCCGGAAGTCGGAACTTGTGAGCCGAACTCCTTCGCGACCTGAATTCTTTCCGCTTCATAAGCACGCAGGAGTAAGGTAATGAATTTTTCCGGTGCTGTAATCAGTGTTCCCACACGATCCAATTCGTCACTTATTGCCTGCTTTATTCCCTTAACAGACATATCGGGTGCGACCTGACCATTGATTCGTGCCAGAGCCTTCTTGGTATTGATCTCAGCGTGCACAATGCCGTTGATCACCAAGAGAGCCGTTTCGCCATACACCTTGAGTCCGGCATCACGCAATGTTCTACTGAGGTGTTCTTCCAGGGTTTCCAGCGCTTCGGAAGCCTTGTGCTCGATTTCACTATTAGCGGGTTCGGCGGTTTGCGCTGCCGAATTGAGAATCTTTTTCCATTCCTCAATTTCACTTTTTGCCACTGCGGAACCACTGATCGAATCCACATTGTCAGAGCCGGCGAGCTGTGTAAAGTCCCGCACCAATTGCTCAAAACCGCGTCTCAAAGATGCGGATTTACGCTGCAAGCCAGACCACACTGATGTTGGTTTTCGTTCCATAAACAGAACTCGTCTACACTGTACCTTTCACCACTTTCTCCAGTTCCACAGCCGCTTCCTGGTCAACCCGGATCAGAAACTCTCTATCGAATCTGCTGCCCCCGGAGAAATGCAAGTACTTCGACCAGTTGCTTCGACCTGCCTCGAATACAGCATCGAACACCTGGTCGATCTCAATGAGCGTTCCTGACTCCCACGCGATAAGGCATGCTAAGAGAGCGCAAGTCCTTCCAGGGGTGAATCCAACATCGCGGCCAATTCGTACAAACGCTCTCGCAAACCAAAGCAGTACCTCTTCCATAGAAGCGATTCTCCTAAGTTCGCGGACATACACCTGGGCCATGGAGGAGAAAAAGCCCCGGTCAAGGTATTCAGGAATATTTTCCAAGTCGGCCCACTCCGACGCCAAGCGCTCTGTGGCTTCAGTCGCTACCCACATGAAATCCGTACGCGACTTACCCGACACATATTTTCGGCCCACAAGTCCGAGGTCCACGAGGATTTCCAAGCGTGGACGGAGATAATTTTCCTCAGTACTCTCTGTCGCGAGTATCGCCGCTTCAAACTCCGAAACATCACGTACAGCCAACATGTCCGCAGGGTCTTCAGGTTCTCCGATAGCTACCAACATCCGCGCCACCGCTCCGCGCAAAAGACCGTGTTCGCCCCTCGTTGATAGTTGCCTGCCAGCCGACTGGCGCTCCACCATCTCTCTGATCAAGAAGGGAAAAAGCATTTCAGCAGAGAGCAGCAAGCGCAAATAAACGAGTGGCAGGGCAGGACGTGCTTGAGCAAGCAGCAAATTAAAGTCCCTATCATGCGCTTTGTCCGCGCACTCCAAGACGAGCTGTTGAAGAAGGAAGCCGACTTCCGATAATTCGCCGGTAGCTAATAGAACACCCGTCCATCTCGCCAGATCGATTGCACGATAGAGTTTATCCACGGAGAGAGGGCCGAGAGGAGAGGGCATTCGAGAGTCGTACAGCCAGAACTCACTCAAATACGCCCAGCCCTCACCGAGTGGTGCATCCGACAGAATGGCAGACGGATCAACCTCTGCGGATCGTATTAAGCGCTTCTGAAGCTCTTTCCATCTCTGCGTGCTTAGTCTTGATCGAAGAATTTCGAATCTAGGGTCATGCGGATAAATGCGCTCAAAAAGAAGATCGTGAAGACGAGATCTCAAGGCCTCAGTAGTGTCAAGGCCTCGGACACTGACCGTACTAAGCGCGCCGAGATACCCAATCCGCGCATGATGGGGATCAAGACTGCTTAGGATCGGATACCGGTCACTCATGAGACCTCGCCGCCGTGAACAGTAATCCGTGGTCTTATGCGCGCCACGATAATCCGGTCGATGGGATCTCTGGCACGCGCGTATGATGCTGAGATAATCGCCTGTCCGCGATCTAGCGAGCGAACCAGTTGTGCAAAATCCAATTCGTGATTTCCGTCCGTAATCTCACGCGGATAGAGGGCCAGGAGATTGGCTTGACTGACATTGATGTCGTCCTGCGTAAGGAGCCGATGAATAATCTGCAAATCAACTTGGCTGCGAACCTTCGAACTGATCGCGCTTGCAAGGGGGCGCTGCGTTGCCAATATGAGGGACAAGCCATAGTTCCGCCCCAAGAGACAGAAGTTCTCAAGGGCTTGTCGGGCTTCGCCACCCTCTTCTCCCAGAAGTTCTTGCGCTTCGTCCAGTGCCAATATCGAGCGCGGCATACGCCGGGCAAGTTCTTCTTCCAAGCGCGCCCGAGTTTTTTCGTCCAGATTTTCTACGTCGAGGCGCTGACGTATCTGTGACGCCTGCTCGCGTTCGCGAAGGATTCTGCGAATGAGCAGCCGTGTAACTACTCTGCGCAAATCATCGCCCACTCGCAAGGGAAGCATTAGAATACTTAGTCTTCCTGCCTTCAGAAGCTCAGTCATTGGCGTTCCCGCGCCGCTGAATACTGGCTGCCTCTCCAGAGCTCGAAGACTCCGGATGAGAGCGCGCAGGGTCGCACGTGGGTGATCGGCGCCGTTTTGCTGGCGTAGATATTCTAAGTAGTCGATCAGATCAGAAAAGGTATAGTCCGATTTCGCTGGCTTGAAAGGCCCTCCGTCAGACCAGCCTTCTTGCGTCACAGCAATAAACGCCTCGGCAAGTGCTGCCCCTTGTGCGTCCTTCATTAGATTTATGCCCATGAGGTCTGCGACATCAGCCGCATCAAGGTCGGAAATTCTGATCCGAAACTCCTGTACGCCGTCGGGGTCATTCGGTGTCTTGAAGCCGGCCGGCAGCCATATCGCAACATCGACATCCTCCGGCTTGCAGTTCCAGCCGTCCAGGCTAGCCCACTGCTTCCGGACTTTTTCTGGGCCTTCGCGACTCACGAGGTGGGCCGTGGTCCAGAAATTTCCCATAGGGTCTAGGAGAAGCGCGGCCCGGCGTGTGCGAAGATTCGATATAGAAGTGTTCTGTTCCCGTGTCGCCAAGCTCTCCAAGATTGTGCCCAGTGTGTGGCTCTTGCCGCTTCCTCGTTTGCCAATAATCATTACGACAAATTCCTGTGAGCCGCCGAAATAGACTTTTCGAGGTGTGCCGGTCTCCGCGACGTGACCGAGGTACACCTCTGTATCGTCTCCGTCTGTTCCTACGAAAACATCACCTGAAAATTGCGGCGCTACAACGTATTGGCGCGGCATGTTCCTTCCTCCTTAACGCCTGCAACTTCAGGCGATTCCCATATCGGTAAGCAGGTCTTTGTCGATTAGGTGCTTGTCCCTTTCATAAGCTCCCGCAGCTATGTTGTTAAGCCTGCCGATGATCTCGCTGGGCTTCGCTGTGCGCTGATCCACAACGGCCCAATCGCAAAACTTCTCGAAACCGCCGCTAGTAAAGGGATAAAGATCGGGCTCATAACCAGGCACAGACGACAAACCTTCCGATGCTTCGAGCGCAGAGCGCTTTGCATCGTCAATCCAAGCGCTCAGCATTCCTTTGACAAAACTCTTGGCGACGGGTGGCTTATAAGCTTCCATGTGAACGTAGTTGTCGCGTTGAAAACGGCGGACAATATCTGGTTGGAGCACAAGTTTGGGCATGCCATCTTGGCGCTCCGCGCCAATTGCGAGCACAAATCCAACATTCATGATGTCCAGCACCGATCTGAGTGATTCGTTCCACCTAGCCTCGGCAGTCTTGTTGGTGATCTTTTGAAGGTTTTCGCCTTCATCGACCAGGAAAAGCAATTCTTTCTTGAGCTCGATTTGTAGAATCGTCGCAAACGCGGATAGCACGGCAGAAAATTCTGCGCTGCTGTTGAGAGAATCCTTCGTAACATTTGCCAGTTCCAAATCAGTACCCTTCAGTTTCAAGCCCGACAGGAATCGCCAGGCCGGCAGCACCAGTTTCTCGTTGTCGCCGCCGAAGCTCATCAACGCAGCTTCGACATCACTGGAATTACCACTGATTTCCTTCAAGCTCGGAACCGGAGGTGTGCCAGTCCTGATTTTGAGCAGGTAACTCGACACATGTTTCCGCATTTCGTCCCGCACTAGCGCGTTTATTAGCTCGTAGTGCAGTCTTTCAAACCCGGTTTTCTCTTGGATGTCTGTGGCCTTGGCATAAATAGGCAAATACGAATAGCCATTCTTCTTCACGAGATACTCCGTGTGATGCAAGCGGTGCGTCTTCCCGATGCCGTATTGTCCCCACCACACGAGACGCACCGGAGTGCTCAGCAATTGCGATTGCCGCAGGCGCAGATTAATTTGTTCTTCCCAATCAGGCTCACCAAAAAGGTGCTGCTGATCGCGAACGGGATCGATTTGGAAGTTCTTTCTGCCATCCGCTAGACAGAACCATTCTTGGAATGATGGCTTACTCACGGGTATCCTCCTGTCGCTCTAATTTCATCTGGTCGCGGCCAGCACTTCGTGCTAATGAAGATCCTGCTGTCTTGGTCTTCCTGCCGCGTGACATCAGCGTTCTGATCGAGCCGAGTTTCATCTTCGGAAACAACTTGAGTAGTGTGTTCGTATCCCTTTTGTTAGCTTCATACCATTCGTGGAGTGTCGCTTTCACTTCGACTGCGATGCCGGATGTGAAGGATTCGATAAAACCTTGTATCGTCCCTGGGGGTGTTTGTCCGCCGGCAAGGATTTTTTCGATTCTGCTGAGGACAGCTGCAGTCACGTCATACTCCAAGCCGCTCTTCCCACTCTCGACGGTTTGATCATTAAAATGGCGGGATGCAGCGACAGCTTCGATAGTGCCAACGCAACCCTCGGCGACCCAGAGCTCAATGACTTCTTCCAATTCCCGTACATTCCCACCCCAGCGCTGCTTCTTAAGCCAAGCGTTATCTTCTTCTGACAGATTCGGGAACGACGTGTGTTTAAATTTCTTCCGCGCAAGCCGATCAAGGATGGCGGCCGCAATCGCTGGAATCAATTCGGGATTCTCAGCGAGACGAGGCAGACTAATCGTGCAGCGCCGAATTCGGAAGAAAAGGTCCTCGCGAAACTCACGGCTCACAACCATGTCTTGAAGCTTTCGGTTCGTGGCCATGAAAATTCGCTTGTCACATTTTTCTCTCTCCTTGGAACCACCTCCTACCGGCGTGATCGGCCGACCTTCCAGGACTGCCAACAGCTTTGCCTGCAGGAATACCGGAGCTTCCCCGATTTCGTCCAAAAGGATGTCTTGGTAACCTTTGTCCCGGAACAACCCAGGGTTCTCTTTTGCTGCACCTGTGAACGCGCCTTTAACGTGACCGAACAACTCGCTTTCGATTAAATCATGAGGAATTGCGGGAAGCATCTTTTCGCCGAAGCGATCTAAGTAAAGCTCCAATGGCGCGATCCCATCAGGGTAGTTTTTGCCTGGGTCGAGCTCGTCCTTTGCTTTTGAGATTTGCAGCCAGCGCCTATGTCCAGCGCAGACGCGTGCAAGGTGATTCTTCCCAGTTCCGGTATCACCTACGAGCAACACGAACCTGATCAGATCAAGGTTTTCTGTGTTCAGGCGGAAAATCATGGCGCGCAGCTCGCGAAGTCGAGGCGCCTCACCTGGGAGATACTTCAGGAGAAAGGCATCGTCATCGCTGAACTGCGCGGCCATCATGTTGACTGCTTCCACGTCTGCCCCCTTTGCAGCCTTTCCATATTGCACATGAGGTGCCAAACAGCAGAACGCTTATTTGCAATGACTTAGAGCGAGCGGTGAAATGATATCAGTAGGACAGTCAATCGGCCATCAACCAATGAGTTGATCACCGGTTACATTGACTATTTGCAGTGCTGGCGCGAAGGCAGCAATCTCCGGATGAGTTTAGCTAGCTCCGATGGGGATTTAGTCTCGCATTCCCAAAGCGTAATGACTCTCCAACCAAGCAATTTTAGTGCGCGGAATACTTTCCGGTCTCTCTTAACGTTCTGATTGAACTTGGTCTGCCAAAACGCCACCCGGCTCTTTGGTGTGTACGAAAATTTGCAACCATGTCTGTGCCAGAAGCAGCCATGCACGAACAGAGCAATGCGATGCTTGGGCAATACTATGTCTGGCCTGCCCGGCAAACTGCGCGAGTGGAGCCGGAACCGATACCCCATAGCGTGAAGCATGGATCGGACCAACATCTCGGGTGCCGTATCCTTACACTTTATTCGCGACATGTTCCAACTGCGATGCTGCTT
>Ga0209580_10000470_pt1 | contig 22112 bp, 16 predicted proteins | sample Coa_R1_5_FD_187153 | JGI IMG/M metagenome (GOLD analysis project Ga0209580, IMG submission 187153) | Surface soil microbial communities from Centralia Pennsylvania, which are recovering from an underground coalmine fire - Coalmine... | ecosystem: Environmental > Terrestrial > Soil >... | reverse complement strand
ACAAAGGCAAACTGGCAACGCTCGACCGGGGCATTGCGGCATGGGCAGCAAGTGGCAGCGTCGAGCTGATTACTAGATAAACAAAGTCAGACTTGTCGTATTCAATTGACTTTACATAATACTTGTTATCGGACATTGATACAATGACTTATTCGCCCGTCTGGCGAGTCGCGAATCCCCCTCCCCGATGACCGTTCGCGACTGATCGGGAATATTCTCACGAAAATCTTGTGAGGAATCGTTTAAGCCTGTCTGAGCATCCGTAGAGAGCACAAACCCCAAAAAACCTCGGAGAGTGTGATGGAGTACGGAATTTCCATTCCGCAAACTTATGCCGATCCCGATCGCATTCGGCGATTTTTGAAACGGGCCGAGGAACTGCCCTTTGTCGCGGCATGGACTCTTGAGCAAGTCATCGGATCGGCGCCCATGCTGGATTCGGTGTCCACCTTGACGTTCGCCGCCGGACTTACTCAACGCTTGCGCCTGGGCGCTGCCGTTTTGCTGATTGCACAACGAAACCCGATCGACCTGGCAAAATCATTGTCATCCCTCGACGTGCTATCGAAAGGCCGTCTTATCGTGGGTGTAGGACTTGGTCACGGCACAGAACACTATCCCGCTTACGGGCTTGCACCCGAGGGCCGTGTTACGCGCTTCCGCGAGAACCTCGAAATCATGAAGAAGCTTTGGACCGCTGACACGGTGACGCTTCACGGCCGCTTCTCGCAGCTCGAAAATGTAACGATGGAACCGAAACCCATGCAGAAGCCCTATCCGCCGATCTGGTTCGGAGGCCGTGCGGAAGCCGCGTTACGGCGCGCTGTCGAATTAGGAGATGGCTATATCGGCGCTGGCTCTACGCCAATTGAGACCTTTCTAGAGGACATCAAGAAGATTCCACCAGAATTTCCCAAGGCAAAGCGGCTGTATCTGGCACTGGGGGACAATCTGCCGCGGCTGCGGGAGTGGTTCGGAGCGTTCTATGGAAAGCCTGAAATGGCGGATCAGGTTGCCGTTTGGGGACCGCCGCAGCACGTTGCGGAGCAGATCGCGCGTCTTAAGAATGCCGGGGTAAACCATGTCCTGCTAAATCCGGTATTCGATGAAGAAGAGCTAATGGAGCAGCTGGTGCAAGATGTATTACCGCGTGTGTAGAGTCGAGGGGCCGCCCGAAGTCGACTACCGCGCTGCGATTTAAGAACCTCGATATCGCCTCAACTTCGTGATCTCACTCCCCCAACACTTCCGCAATCTTCGCCGTCAACTCGGATGGCGTAAATGGCTTCTGCAGGAATGCAAAGTCGCCATCCAGTTCCTGGATGTCCTCGTCGGCATAACCCGACATGTAAAGCACGCGGATCTTCGGCCAGCGTTTCTTTGCCAGGCGTCCCAGTTCCGGCCCGCTCATGCCCGGCATGATCACATCGGTCAAGAGCAGATCGACGCTGCCGGAATGATTGGCAACCACATCTTTCAGTCCGGCGGCATTTTCCGCGGTGACCACGGAGTATCCTGCGTGATGAAGAATGGTTTCCCCGAGTTCGCGCAGAAGCGGTTCATCTTCGGCAAGCAGGATCGTCCCACTAGCGCGCCGCTGAGACTCAGCGACGAATGGCTTCGGCGCGGGCACGGGTGGCGCGTTAACCACCGGCAGGGAAACGCGAAACGTCGTTCCTTTGCCCGGCTCGCTTTCGACGGTTATGTGCCCGTTACTCTGTTTGATGATGCCGTACACAGTGGACAGACCGAGCCCGGTTCCCTTTCCCAATTCTTTAGTCGTGAAGAATGGTTCGAATATTCGCGCTCTCGTAGCCGCATCCATCCCAATGCCGGTATCGCGGACCAACAGCGCGATGTACGATCCCGCGCGAAGCAGATTTTCATCGCTGCCAATATCGCTCCGCACGATCAGCGGCGCGGTTGAAATCGTCAGCTTGCCGCCGCTCGGCATGGCGTCTCGCGCATTCACAACCAGGTTAAGAAGCACCTGCTCCATCTGTACCGGGTCGGCATTTACGCAGCCCAAGCCGGGAGCGGTGTCGATGAACAGCTCAACGTTCTCCGCCACCACCCGCCGCAGCATCTTTTCCAGACCGCGCACGACCGTGTTCAAGTCTAGAATGCGGGGCTGCAATGTCTGCCTGCGGCCGAAGGCAAGAAGCTGACGCGTCAGCGCCGCTGCACGGTCTGCCGCCTGCTGGATCTCCAGCGTCGCGTGTGCATCAGGGCCTTCGCTTCCCTTCTCCAACAACAGGCTGCTGTAACCCTTGATAATGGTCAGCAGGTTATTGAAGTCATGCGCAACGCCTGACGCCAGCTGGCCCACCGCCTCCATGCGCGCGCTCTGTGCAAGGCGGCTCTGCAACTGCTTCTGCTCGGTGACATCGACCAACACGCCATGAATCATGAATCGTCCGTCGGTACCGCGCACCAGTGTTCCACTGTCATTGATCCAAACGATATTTCCGTCCCGCCGGAACATGCGGTACTCGGCGCGAAACGGGTTCCCCGAGAGCGTGGCCTCCTCCGCAGCTGCCACGGTCTGGCGGTCGTCGGGATGGACGTGCTCGATCCAATTCGCTGATCTGGCCAGCCATTCGTGGGTACTGTAGCCCAAAAGAGATTCAATCTGCGGGCTGACAAAAAGCCACTGCCCTTCCAGGCCCAGTTCTGCAATGTAGGTAACAGCTGCGAGCTGCTCCACTAGACTGCGATAGAGCACCTGTGCCTGCTCCCGTTCGCTGGCGTTGCGATTGCGTTCGCTCACATCCACAGCAACGCCGATCGTTCCCGTCAGTTCGCCTTCCGCATTGCGCAGCGGCGCCCAGTGCGTTTCAAACGTAAGGTGAAGAGTCGGCAGTTCATCGACGGTTGAGAATTCTTCTCCTTGAAGGGCGCGGCGTACGTTCTCCAAAATTCGCGGGTGGTCGCGATACATTTCAAAAACCGAACGGCCCACGGCTTCCCCGGGCTGCAGCCCTAGCTTTTGCAGAGCAAATCCTTCGGAGAGGGTGAACACTCCGCTCAAGTCCAGCGCAAAAAACACGACTGGCGCCTTGGCCACAATGGTGCGCAGCCGCTGCTCGGTCTCGGTCAGCGGCTTACCGAGTTTCGGATGGGTGCTCACGGATGACTAAGAGAGCCGGTAATTTCCGTACGGGGAGGCTACTGGCGGTCGAGACCGCCAGACTTGCCGCTAAGTTTAGCTTACGGTGGGAAGCAGGCGAGAGTTACCGAGGTTACCTGGGGGCAGGGTGCCGGGTATTTCGCGCTCCGCCGTCGCCCTGGGGAAAATTCGACAGCAAAAACCGAAAAACGAGTCGGCGTATCACCCGTAGAATAGTCGCAGGTGATCACGAAAATGGATGCCAATGAATTTCGCGATTCGGGATACAAGGTTGTGAATCTGCTGGCGGACTACCTCGAGCATATCGAGGAGAAGCGCGTATTTCCGGACGTGGATCCGTGGACCGTCAATCGGCTCTTCGAAGAGCCGCTGCCCCAGCATCCAAGCTCTCCCGACAGTGTGCTGGCCGAAGTGGAAGAAAAGCTGCTTCCCTACTGCACCAATGTTGGACACCCGGGATACATGGGGCTCATCACTCCGTCGCCTAACCCTGTGGGAGCTATCGCAGATTTTATCTGTTCGACCATTAACCAGAATGTAGGCGCTTATTCGATTGGGCCGTCAGCCGTCGCCATGGAGCGGAGAGTAGTTCGCTGGCTGACGGATCTATGCGGATATGATGCAAAAGCCGGAGGCAATCTGACCAGCGGCGGAATGATGGCCAACTTTATCGGACTGAAGATTGCGCGCGATGCGGTGACCGGCGATCAGGCGCAGCACGCCGGAATCCACGGTCGCTGGGCAGTGTATGCATCTGAGGAGCGCCATGTCTCCATCGACAAAGCCGTCGATTGCATCGGTCTCGGCCGTGATGCGTTGCGGCCGCTGCCGACCGATGCAGATTTTCAAGTGCGGCTGGATGCTCTTGAGGAGGCGATTTCTCAAGACAAGAAAAATGGGATCAAGCCAATGTGCGTCGTGGGTATCTTCGGGACCACGAACACTGGCGCGGTCGATGATATCCGCGCGTTGCGGCGAATCGCCGATAGCGAAGGAATGTGGCTGCATGCGGACGCGGCCTACGGCGGGGGAATGCTGCTCTCGCATGAATGGCCGATGCGCAATCTCGGGCTGGAACTCGTAGACTCGATCACCATTGATCCCCACAAATGGTTCTACGCTCCGCTCGACGCAGGCGCGGTGCTGGTCAAGGACGAACGCCGGCTCACGGCATCGTTTGGCATGAAGCCTTCCTATCTCACTGACGAATTCGATCAGGACAATGAGCGCTATCAATATTACGTGCACGGCTTTGAGCAATCGCGCCGCTTTCGCAGCTTGAAAGTTTGGATGAGTTTCAAACGTTACGGCGCGCGCCAGATCGGCGAGTGGATTGATAACAATGTGCGCCAGGCAAAGCACCTCTATTCGCTGGCTGCGAATGATCCCGAGTTCGAGCTGGCGAGCCTACCACCGATGTCGGCAATCGCTATTCGATTTACCGGCGCGGCACTCGGTGAGGCAGAGTCGAAGCTGCTGCACGCTGAAGTGGCGCAGCGCGTGGAACAGAGCGGCCGCTTCTGGATTTCAACCACCGAGCTCAAAGGCAAGACCTGGTTTCGGATCAATCCAGTGAACTTTCGCACGCGTCAAGAGCACATGGACGAACTCTTCGCTTTGCTGAAGTCGGAGTGCCACGCTGTTTCTCAAAGAAAAAGTGCTGCGAAAGCCAGCGATTAGACTTTTTCTCCACTCAGCCACACAGTCCTGACCGCGCGACTAACTGGCGCATTCTCCCTGTCCTACGTTCAGCTTGAAGCCGGTGTCTTCACCCCAATCGTAGCGAAGAGTTACGTCAGAAGGATCAAGCTTCGTCAGATGGTCGACGACAGGGCGGAACCCCTCAATTCCCTGGCGCTGAGCGAACGCCGCGAACGTCTCGCCAACCAAGCGCTCGCGCTCATAGAAATTGACGATTCGGTCAACGGCCTCAGGAATGCGGCGAGCGTGAATAGGAATCAGTTTCTTGGCGAAGCCCGGCGAATTGTGCGCTCCGTTGCCGCCGATCAGCAACTGATAATACGGAGCCTGGTCGCCGTCGACCTTGCGCGACATGCCGTGAAAGCCGATATCGGCAACATGGTGCTGGCCGCAGGAGTTCGGGCAGCCGCTGATCTTGATGCGAATCTTGCGTGACCCCTCATCAGTGATCGCCTGCACGCGGTCGCGAAGCACCTCGGCCAAGTTGCGTGATTTGGTGATGCCCAGGTTGCATGTTTCAGCGCCAGGGCAGCTGACTACGTCGGCGATATCGTGCACACCCTGCGCGTCGAGACCCGCGGCGACCAAACCCTCATGTAATGCTTTAAGGTTTGCGACCGCGACATTCGGCAGCAGCACATTCTGCGTGGCGCTGGTTCGGACCGTCCCGTCGCCGTACTTCAGCGACAGATCGGCAAGCTGATAGAACTGCGCAGTCGTAATGGCACCGCTCTCCAGCTTGACCCAGACGGCTGCAAGATCTTCCTGCTTCTGCGGCCATACGTTCGTCTGAAGCCAGCGGTCGCTCTTCCCTTCTTGATCGGCGCCTACGGGAGCGATCTGCACGAGCGCTTTCTTATGTCCATTTCCGTTCCCGTTGTGATTCGATGGCAATTCGGCGTGGAAGGACAAAGCTTCTTCTACGTTTATCCCACGGGCAGCAACGCGGGTTAGGATTTCGTTCTGGAACCAATCAAATCCTTTCTCCGCCAGCACAAATTTCATGCGGGCCTTATTGCGATCTTTGCGGTTGCCAAACTGCGCGAAGACTTCGACGATGGCTTCCGCCCAGACCGGCAGGTCCTCCACGCGAACGAATTCAGCAATCGGCATCGCCGGACGCGGCCAGCTTCCCAAACCTCCGGCGGCAAGCAGGCGAAAACCATGCTGCTCTTGCCCATTTACAATTCGCTTGCGGCCGACCAGACCGATGTCGTGAATGGCAGCCATCGCGCAATCGGTGTCGCAGCCGGAAACCGAAATCTTGAATTTGCGCGGAAGATCTTGAGATTTCGGATTCCGCAAAAGATGCCGCGCCAGTCCTAAGGTATGCGGGCCGATGTCAAAGGCTTCCTTGCTGCAGATGCCGGCCAGCGGGCAGGCGGTGACGTTGCGAACCGAGTTGCCGCAAGCCTCGCGGGTAGTGATGCCCACGCTCTCCAGCTCGCGCAGGACACGCGGAACATCTTCAATCGTCACGTAGTGATACTGAATGTCCTGTCGCGTGGTGACGTGGCCCATGCCGCTCGCGTACTTTTCCGCAATGTCGCCGAGTTTCGCGAACTGCTGAGCAGTCACCCGGCCGCCAGGCAGCTTCACGCGAATCATGTGCGTGTCCGAGCCACGAATCCCGTAAACGCCATGCTTCAGGCGTGTTGGCTTGAAAACATCGGGATCGAGCTCGCCGCGTCGGTATTGCTCGATCTGCGCGATGAAGCGGTCATTTTCGGCTATATCTTCCCAGCGATGCTCGGACGTGACTGGTATGTCCGCGACGGCCATAAGAATTCCCTTCCCACGAAAAATTTGCCCTAAGAACACGAAACCCACCTGCCAGCATCTTCTGGCGGTGGGCGTGAGCTTTATCGGTTAATTAGAACTGTTTAGCTCGGTTGCACCCCATCCCCAGAAGACACACGACAACAACAGCAACAACAAGAGCACATAGCCGTCTTCTGGGCGTAGGTATCAAACATTCGAACAATATTATCAGATGCGGGCTGGCTCAGGAGCAATTCAAAAAATCGATAGGTGCATTCGGTTGGGCAGATAGGCCGGACAGCGCCTATTCGCCGCCCGTTTAGTCCTTGGTTTCAACACCTTCATCCTCCCACCGGCTACCGCAGGAAGCGCATGTCCAGGCATATTTTGCACTGCCGTCACCGGTTCCGGCGTTGTTGACAAGATGCTCGAAGACCACGTCCTCGGATTGGCATTTCGGACAGTGCATGGCCAGATCTTCCTCTGGTTGATCGTCCGGGGTTACAGGCTCGTCCGCGGGTTCGTAGTGTTGCATGGCTTGTTGTGCCCAAGGCACGCCGATCTGCATAACTCCCACAGGAACGCCGTTGCGAAAATTTGAAGTGACTTGCTCCGCGCGAGTAGCTTTTTCTTCTCCCATGAAGAAAGGTATCTCCGCCTGATCGAGCAGGGCTTGCAACTTCAACGCATCCGGCAAGTTCCAGACGGTGGCGATCTGGACTATCACCCGGTCTTCCGCATAGGGATCTTCGGTTTGGTCATCCTCGGTGTCGGGGGGTGGCGAAGCCGTAGGCGGTTGCGGCGTTGGAATTGTCAGCTTGCGCTGGAAAATTTCTGTCTCCAGCGCCTGCTGCGCCATTTCGGTTAGATCGGAAGTGTCTTGAGCAATGGCAATCAGCTCGTCATCCGTCAGCTGCCGGTAATGCTCGGAGAGGCGAAGCGACTCGGAGGCAGGACCATGCACTTCCATAACGTCGAAATAAAGTACACGCGTCTGAGCAGTCGGGCAAGCGTGAAATCGAAGCGCATTCTGGCACCGAACTCTGGCTTTAACTCGCCTGCCTTAGTGCCTTTTCCGGCTGTTCTCTTTCGAACAACTCGGAGTCGGAGTGTTTCTTGGGGTTGTATCGAATGATCAACGCGCGGCCTTCGGGAAAATCCGATATCCAATCGTCCGCCCGGTCCCTAGAACTAAAATTGTGGCGCACACGCCCTGAATATGTTGTTCCCTCCAGAGTGTAGGAATAGTTCATCCGCACCACCCATGCTTTGGTCTCAATGTGAGTGTTTGGGTCCATGCCGGTCATCTCGTATTTCACCTCGCTGGAGACGACTTTGCCTTCAACTGTCGGCCAAATGTGGGCGCGGTGGCGTTTTATTTTGGTATAGATCCACAACGCCAGCCCAAGACCGAGGGCGATCAAGGCCGCTACCAGAGAAAAGGTGTCGTCACCTTCCACCATGTTTGTCTCCCTTCTTCATGAGACTTAATTCACGTTGTCGACTTTCTCCGTCTCGAGTTGAGGGTTTGCCAGGCGCAACTGAATCGGTAATCCACCGACGCTCGCCGCTGAGTTCCGCACCAGGGTTTTAAACTGCGCAACGTATCCCGGATCGGCCGCGATATTCGGCTCACAAATGAAAGTGATGCTCGTACCATCGTCTCCCTTCGCCAAAAATACCGATACGCCGCGATCCAAGAAGAAACCTCCGGTCTTGAGCGATTGCGCCAGCGCCTTAGCCTCTGCCTCAGTCGCGGAGCCGAAGTAATACAGCTCATCTTTGGTTCCTGAAATTATTTCTCCGACGTTCATTTCTTTCTTGACTGCTTGGGAACCGCCGATGAGGCGCACCTTGATGGGAAGGCCGCCAACCGATGGCGCGATCGCCAACCCGATCCGTTCGTATGCAGAGACCTTGTCGGGCTGGTTCCACGCCTCATTGATAACCACGAACGAAACGATCGGAATGCCGGCGCCCTTCGCAACAAAGACGCTCACACCTTGATCACGAAAGTAGCCAATTTGCTTGAGAGCTTCACCCAGTTTGAGAGCGTCTTGCTTCGTCGCCGTGCCCGAAAAAGTAACGTTGTCTTTGGCCCCAATTTTAACCGTCGAATGCGCAGCCACCCCCAGGTAGTAAGCGTAAAATCCGCCGAAAATCACAGCCACCAACGCCGCTGTTACGACGATCGATAATCCGAACGCGGCCCACCTGGAGGAAAGCTCTCCGCCTTGAGCAAAATGCCGTTGGACAATCGGCCCTTGGAGGGCTTTTCCCGCCTGATATGTAATGACGAACAAAATCACCGGCAACACGCCTTGGATGTAGGAAGGAATTTGAGGAAGGAACGCAACCCCAATAGCAATCGCTGCCGCTGTGCCTGCCAGGCCGGCTACCAGCGTCCAGGTGGCCTGCTTGTGCTGGCCCAGACGGCGATAGTTGATTGCCATCAGTGCCGTGCCGGCAATCGGAGAACCCCAAAAAGCTGCTATTCCGATCGACGTTGTGTCGTACAGGCGATATGGCGGAACGGGCTGGAGAGTCGGCGCGGCGCCAGAGAAGCTTGATGATCCGAATCCTGACGCGCTCTGAGCGTCGCCCGAATTGTTCGGATCGGCGCGATAACTTGGGGTAGGCGCTGAGTTACTTTGATCTTTCATACTTTCCTCCTCGCGGCCAGCGTACTCACTCTGCATTGCGCATAACCGAACCGAAAGCCGTCACTTCATCGCGAAATTCCCTGCATTATTCTTTAGGTTTTGCGCCGTCAGCCGGGGTTACGTCCTCTTTAGACTGGTACGCAATTTTTTCGTGCAGGTCGTCTGCTCCGTGTTCGTCAAGCGGCCGAAGTTCCTGCTCGACCTTCGTAGCGTCATCCAGGTTGTGGACCAACAGATAAGCCACGCCTAACGCGTGCAGCGCGGTTGGATCGTTGGGCCGCACGCGCACCGATTCTTTCAGCGCAGCCACAGCTTCTGGATACTTGCGTGAAAAGAAATACGCGCTGCCCAGCTGGAAGTTGTAGTCAGGATCGTCGGGTCGAAGGCGGACAGCTTCCTTCAACGAGGCGATCGCTTTCTCTGGCTCCTTCTTTTCGTTGTAGATCACACCGATCCAGTAGTTCGCTACCGCAAGGTCCAGGTCGGGAGGGGGAATGTCGATCGCCTGCTGGAGAGACTGCAGCGCCTCGTCATATCGTTTCAAGTGATAAAGATCATTTCCCAACGTGATGTACATCGCGCCTTCAGGTTGAAGTAGGGCTTCGGCGTGCCGCCACGCGACGACTGCTTGTTGCCATTGCCCCTGCTGGTGATAGCACAAGCCGAGACCGTAATAAGCCAGACCTAATTGTGGATCGAGCGCGACGGCTTTTTTGTAGGCCGCGATTGCAAGCGGATAATCCTGCGCCTTGAAATACTCGTCGCCTTGGTCCGCGTAAACTTGCGCGCTAGTGCCAGCAGAAGCACGGGTCACTCCGCTGATGAGGATCAGCAGGATGAAAACGCAAGCAGCAAAACTCCTTTTCATGCCTTTCCTTACTGTGCCTTACTTCATCTGGTTAATTTCTGTGTAGAGTTGCTGCGACAGCTTGTTGTTTGTGTTTCCATCTGCGCCGACCAGCCGGTTGTAAGCCTCGGTGGCTGCGTCTTTTTTCCCCAACTGGACGTAAGTTCGCCCCAGCCAGTAGTCGGTCGCGCTGTCGTTCGGCTGTAAGCTCGCGGCCCGCTCAAGCGCCTGCGCCGCATTCGCATATTGCTTGATCTCGAAAAGAGAATGACCCAGGTCATACCATTGGCTAGCAATGCTGGAATCCAGGCGGACCGCCTCGCGAAGATGTGGAACGGCTTCACTGTACTGTTTCGTCTCAACATAGGCGGCGCCGATGCCGTAGTGCGCGTGGGCATCGTTCGGCTTTAGACGAGTGACTTGCTCATAGGCCTGAATGGCTTCGGGATAGTGCTTAGTTCCGAAAGACGCCATGCCCAGCTGTGACCACAACTCCGCATTGAAAGGGGTCGCAGCCACAGCCTTCTTGCAGAGATCGAATCCCTTGGCATAATCCTGAGAGTCAACCGTCTTTTTACATTCGTCGGCGGATGGGTTCGGGTTTTCGGCGGCGGAAGCGGACGGTCGAGAAGCAGGGCGGGATGAAGGAGTTGATTCAGCGGCAGGGGAACCGCCGTTCATCTTATTTATTTGATCGTAGAGGTCCGCTGCGCCCTTCTTATCCACGGAAAGGAGTTGCTGATACTTCGCGAAAGCATTTGCCTTTTGGCCCATCTGGACATACGTCAAGCCCAGGAAATAGATGTTGTCGTTATCGTCCGGCTTCAAGCGTGCCGCTTCGTGGAAGGCCTGCAGCGCCTCTGGATAGCGCTTCAGCCGGTAAAAAGCGAGTCCCAGGTAGCTCCGGATATTTTCGGAATCGACGCACGCGTCCGGAGCTTTGCAATCCTCGCCTTCCAGCCGGATAGCTTCCTGCAGCTCGTCCACAGCTTCGGTAAATTGATTGAGCATGCAAAGCGAGTGACCCAATTCGTAGTGGGCTTTAAACGAAAATCCTGGGTCGTTCGTGATGCGAATCAGACTGCGAAATGCTTCCGCTGCGCCAGAGTATTGACGCACGTTGATATAACTCATGCCGAGAAATAGCCACGCACCTTCCTCATCCGGCTTGGAGGGGAGAGTCAGGTATTTGCGAAAAACCGGGATGGCCTGTTCAAACTGCTGTTGATCGGTGTAGGCCGCACCCAGATCGAACCAGGCGCTGGCGTAGTTTGAATCGATCTGGATCGCCTTCTTATAGTCAGCAATCGCGGTGGCGTAGTCTTTGTTTTTTCGCGCAGCCTGGCCGGCGCCAGTCCATTTCGACGCAGCAATTGCTGCCTCAGCTCCAGGCGATTGCCCTCCACTGATTGCCGAGAAAGCGACAAGAAGCAGGAGCACGGCCACCGACTTCACAACCGGCAATCGGCGTTTCATTCTTCCCCCGTTCTAGTGATTACTGTGCTTTCTGAGCGGCCAGCGTGCCCACGGTGCAGCGCTGGTTCGTTGGAACAAAGTGATTGGGATCGTCGCCTCTGCCCTGTATGATCCTGCGTCCCGCAACGTCAATACTTCCCTGCCCTGCCAGGCTGCCATTCGGCTCCAATACCAGCGAGAGCGGCCCGGTCTTGTTGTCGAATTTCACCACCAGGCGCCCGCCTTCAGGCACCACATCGTAGGCTTCCGAATTGTCAGCGTCGCGGCACTCGAGCGTGGCCGAATCGTCGCGAAAATCAATGTTGAGCCCGCCTTGCGCCGAATACGTCCCATTCAGCCGCAGGCCCGGCTTGGTGTTCTCTGACTTGCTCGTGTTGCTGCCAAGGAAAGTGTTAACTGTGTCTGCGATCCTAGGTGTCTCTCCGGTGGCGGGGATAACGCCCAGGTTGCAACGCACGGTCTTCGGCTCAGTGGGTATTTCGTAACGTGTGGTTTGCACCGCGTCTGTGCCCATGGTTTTCCGATTGACATAGAATCCCATGCCGTCGCTGTTTACTTCGCCCGCTGCGAAACTATTAAACGCCGTCGGATTTACCCACTCCTTCTCGGTGTGGGTCTGGTAGGCGATGCCATGGGTCGCAACCGGCGGTCCGGCCTGAACTCTCCCGGGCACGTTGGTTGCGCCGAGGCCCACTAGCTTTCCGTCCTGGTAGGAGAAGGTCACCGGCCCTGCCATTACGGTCACTTTGACCTGACTCCCATTTAGCTGAACGGAATATGGGCGAGGGTCGGGCATAAGACCGTTACAACTGAACACTACGTATTCCTGCTCGAACGTCATTGAGACACCGGCGGCGGAATAAGTGCCGGTCAAGCGCAAACCCGGATCCTTATTACCCCGAAGCACCGTCGCCATAAAACTGTCTTTTCCTGCAAGGTCGCCGATGCCAACCTTGAAGCCCTCGGTAAGGCACTCGATGTCGCTGCGACCAGACTCTACGCACTTGCGAACCGCTACGCTGCCTGCATCTGTAGCGTAGTGCTGACCTGCAGGACCGTTTTGGGCCGCCCCGGTCGGCGGAGTTGGATTCATCCTCTTTTGAAACGCTTCATATTCTGCTGCGTCGTTCTTGTTTGATTGGAAGTACTGCACGCGAAAATTCTCCGTGAAGAACTTCTGCAGCAGTTCGTGGTGAAGGGCGAGATCGTGATCGTAAACGTGACCTTCTTTGTTTGTCACCTTGTGCCAGAGATCGGCATACGCGTTTTCATATGCAAACCGGAGTCGCCGCTCGTCTGGCGTCGCAGCCCTGCTGTCGGCATCGCTAACGTTGCGATGTCCGAGACCCCATGCCATGTCGTCAATGATTTGGACCAGGGCCCTGAAGGCGCCCATCTGCCGCTCTCCGGTGTCCTCGGCATCCTTGCCCTTGATTTCAGCCAGGATGCGGGCAGGCTCCGGCATTTCGCTGAGGTAAAGCGGATTCGTTCGGCCAGACGGAGACGTTCCGGGCTGCGCCTCTACATCTTCTCCTTTACATTTCCGCACTATTTTGTTCACTCCATCGAGCGAGCCGGGAGAATCCATGAGCACTTGCCTTTTGTTTTCGATCTTGAAGAAGCAAGCGTCCACCCCCTGGATTTTCCCGCAGCGCGATATGGTCAAGATGAACCCATTGGTGCAGTGGTACACTCCGACCTGCGGCGCCGAAGATTGCTGCGCTCCGAGCGGGGCGACAAACGCAAACGCAAGCAAGACTCGCGCCAGCAATCGAAACCGATAATGGTGAAGAAACATCGTCGATCTCCTATAGATCAGCGACTTATTCATTCGATCAAGACAAACTCACTTCTGCTTGCGCAACATGGGCATAAAGCCTCCCGGCGGCCCAGTCAACGAGCCGTCGTCGTGAATCGTGAAGACGATCTTGCCCGCCGGCGGTTTGCAGTCCAGCGTAAGCTGATTGCCGCTCGTGCTGTCCGTGCAATCCGCAACCTCGCCCATGAAGGTGAATATTCGCCTTGCCGCCTGACTTCAGCTCGAGAAGGACGGCGCCATTTGCGTCCGAGTAGGTGCCGCTCGGGCCGGATGTGCAGGCCGCGTACGCAAAAACTAGAAACAATGAGATGAAACCGACGACCCCGATCTGCCTGATGTTTTTGTTCATGACTGCCTCGCAGGTTTGAGAATCATCGCGGCCAAAACCAGCGCGCAAACGAGCGTCAGGTAACCGCCGAACTGCATGGTGAATCCAAGACCGGTGTCAGGTGCCCCGGCGGGCTGCAGCACTTTGTTGATGGCAGATTTCTCCACCAGAATCGCGATCGCGAGATAGACCAACGGCAACGCGTTGCCGAACTTCGCCAATGGGTTCCCAATGAACGGCACGATCAACGGGGCAAGGATGCAGAGGATTCCGATAAATCCCCAGAAGCCGTGGCTGACCTCAGGCGCGCCGCCCAGGCTCGCGTTCATGTTCAGGCCAATGAAGTCCCACAGGCTGTAGCTTTGCGACCCGATGAAGCCGAGGTCCAGTTTGTAGCCAGTCATGAAGAACAGCGAAATGCACAGAAGCGCCGTGGCTCCCAGTGTGACCACTCCAATGCGGCCCACGATTTTGCGCAGAATTTCCTGAGCGTTACCGGCTTCGGGACTTTTGGCGATTCCGCCGAGCGCGCCGCCCACTCTGCTGCTGAGGTCGCTGAACTTTTCCCGGGCAATCTGCGTCGGATCGACTACGCTGATTCCGGTGATGTTGCCGGCATCGTCCAGGTCAATGTCCACGGTTTGGTTAGCCGAAGGGGCAGTGGCCGATTTCCAGACGCCTTCGAGGGTGAACTGCTTCTGGTTGGTGCCGATCATCAGCAGTCCGGGAGTGGCATCCGGCACTTTAATAATGCTGCCGCGAACTTTCGTAGTTACGAGTTTTGGACCAGGTAACGGTGCTGCGCTCATAGTTAGCTCCTTTGGGATATCGAACGAATTGCAAATCCGTGTGGCGCGGACACTCCTGTCCGCGCTGGCTTACTTTGTCTTGTTCGGTGGCATCGGTATTATTCGTCCACCAGCAATATGCGATGTTGCGGAAAACAACTGCGCTTTCCTGGCATCGTATTCTGCCTGCGTAAGTACTGACGCCTTTGCACTGAAGCTGTCAAACATAATTGTGACCGGACCGGTGAAGGACGCAGGTGATGGTTTTTGCTTTGGAGTTATATCCAAGGCGCCCTTGATCAGATCGATCTCGACCGTGTGTGAAGCATCCTCATGCGCGACAAATTCGGTGCCACGGATGCCTATGTTGCCTATATATCGATCGTCGATCGTGATCGGGACGGGTTTACCAACTAATCCACTGACGTAGTCCGGCCCTTTGTCCAACAGTCCGCTGACCCAGCGAAGAGCTCCCCCCGACCACGAGAAGGAGGCTTGGTTTGCGGCAGGGTTGTTTTGGTCGTAGTTGTAACCCTCGACTTTTAAATCGATGGATTCCAGACGCGCGGTGCCGAGATCCAACTGGGTGCCGTCCAGGAAGGAAATCTGAACGCTCCCAAGGGGTCCCATATAAATGAAATCGCCCGGGTAGATGGGGGTGCCGGCGGTGAGCGGCTTGGTAACGCCATTATGCGTGATCTTCGCCTCAAAGTAGTCGGGATTGCCGCTAACGTCGGTGGGGGCGCCGACTGCGCCTGCAGCTATGGCTGACCAACTCTTCACCGGCCCTTTAGGCGGGGCGTTGGGGTACGGAACGGGAATAAGGCATTGCGCACCCTGGCCTACTGCGCACCCAATCGAGCCTTGGAACAAGTGTTGGAGCGTCGCCGAGAGCGGGGAGTCAATCTTGTAATCGGCATCTATCAGACGTGGAGTCTGTGCTCTCTTCGCCGCCGGAGCTCCCTGCGGCAGAATCCGAATTTCCATCACGTTGTTGGTCGCGAGGTTTCCGCCGGCTATCTTGAAGCGCACATACGCGACGCCGGAAATTCTCTCCGTCCATGGGCCTTCTTCGGCTCTAACCGGCTTGTAAACGCCACTCTCTTGACCGGCGAATAAAGTTTGCTCCTTGATCTGATCAGTCGTGTTTTGCCGCAGCAGAGCGTCGCGCTGTTTGCGCGCGCTGAGTGCCAGTTCACCGGGCTTGCCCATCTTGGCAAACATCTGATCGAGCGGCGGCAGCTTCGTTCCCTTTGCATAGCCTTGGTAGGCATCCTCCATGCTTTGCATGAAGTCGCCGTTCAGCTCGTTCCTGTGATCAGGAATAACTTCGTCGATGAGAGCCTGGTAGGTCTTCGGCATCTGCGAATATCGCAAGCCGGATTGGATCGCCCACGAAACCGCCTGCAGCTGTTGCGGGGGTTTGTTTTTCTCAAGCGTGCCGCGCCACAACAGCGCGCCAACCGCGTCCGCTGCCTTTCCCTGCAACGGACCAAGCCGATATGCGATGCCCGCTCCCGGACGATGCACCGAGTACTCTGTGCAAAATGCAAGCATGGAAATCGTGTAATCGCCGGGAGGTAGTGGTTTATCGAGATCGGCTGCGGTGAGCGTGAGAGGCCGTGGCGCGAACGGCCCTCCGGGAAGCATATCAACTGTTGGATAGACCTCTGTAGCGTCGAGCTTGAGGGGAAGTTGCTCGTTGAGCAAGTGGGACATCGCGCCTTCGGCTACCTTCTGGTCAACCCCGCCAAGAATGCCGCCATTTTTAGCCGAGCCAGGGAGCGTAGGCCATGAAAACGGCTTGGAAGCAGGCTTCGGGGGTGGCGGAGCCGGCTTTCTCGCCTGTGAGAGCAACGCAGTCGGCAGGACGATGAGAATAGTGACAAGAACAAGTACTGGCAATCTCGTTTTCATCTCTGCCTCCCCTACTGCGACGGCGTAATTCTCACGCGCTTGAGCGAAGTGTCATCCTGCACCAGGATGGCTAAGGTGCCGTCCGGCCCCATCTGCCAGGTTTTATCGGTAAAGACATTCGCGCCTCCAATGCCCGCGTCGAGAACCGGCTTGCCATCCAGGTACAAGCGAAAGCGGCCGCTGGGATCACTTCCCGCCCAGAACAAGTGTTTGCTGTCGGGAGTGAAAGTCAGGTTGGCGTAATTGGAGGCGGGCAAGGATTCATTCTTGCCGTCCAAACAGATTCCAAATGCGTTGCCGCCCGCGGGGTTGGCAGGGACGCAGAAATACGCCAGGTGCTTGCTGTCCGGGCTAAAGATGAAGGGAGCCTGGGTAACTCCAGCTCTCGGATCTAAAACCCAATACTTGGACTGCCCTTCTCCATCCAGATAAAGAACTGGTCCATCGTGTTGGTGACCCACTACGGCAAAGTGATTGCCGTCAGGGCTCCACATCAATCCATGGGTTTGGTGGCTTTGGGGGTCAACGCCATTCAATTTGAGTATCGTCTTCCCGTCCACAATCACTTCGCCTGGCCCTATGGTTGCGACGTGACTTCCAACAGGAGAGAAGACAGTTTCACTGGCGTTCCTGAGTTCGTCCGACTCCTCGTCACCTATCACCAGATATTGAGAGAAGGCACTGCCACTGTTGGTGCCGATGTAAACGACTTTGGAGGAGTCCGCCGTGAACGCCTCCGGGATAGTCATGTTGGGTCCTGATCCCACGAACCCGACCTTCGCGTACTCGAGCCCTTTCTTGCCGTCGGCAAACACAAAAGATCTTTGGTTGGCGTTTGTGTATTGGGCGGCGTAGTGCTTCCCGTCCGGGCTGAAGATCACTTTGCCAATTCCGCTTCCATCCCCAACCAATTCGCTTCCCGGGACCATCTTGCCCCCGATGACGAAAAACTCGCTTTGGGCGCCCCTGCCGGCTGACTTTCTTACCAGGGCGACGACCATATCACCCACGGGTGGAATATAAAGCGTGACGTCAATGTCGGTGCGTATGATTGGCTTTCCGTCGAGCAAGACCTCAGTCGCTTGGCCAGTTGTCGATCCCGGGACGCGAGCAGATCTCTTCGTATAGAGATGTTGGCTGTCAGCGCTCCACTGTGGGCTGCCTGAGAGGTAGGGGGCCGGCTTGCCATCCACGATCAGCAATGAACGCTGCGAATTGGGACTGGGATCGTACCAGATGTAGGCGAAATGGTCGCCGTCCGGGCTGAAGATGTACTGCCGCATATCACTGGGGGCGCCGGGCGGGCTGGCCTTGCCGTCGAAGACGAACCGGGTAACGGTGTGGTTCGAGTCCGAGCCGGCAGTCGTTGTGTAGTAAACATGTTTGCTGTTGGAAGTGAAACCTAGCGTGCAATTGAAAGCACTGAACACCCCGCCGATTGAATCCGAGCTTCGCGCCAGTTCCTTGCCGTCCACCATCACCACGTATTGGTTTCCGGATTGGCCGCAGTACGCATAGCGATTGCCGTCGGGACTGAAGACCACGCCGAAGTTGGTACCCTCGGGGAATATCTGGTCGAACTTGGGCCCTTCCACACCGTCGTAGATAACCACCTGCCGGCTGCCGCTGTGGGATAAGGTGGCGACGTGAATGCCGGTCGAACTGACCACATACGACGCCCCCTGCGCCACGGGCGCAAGCACGGCCTGCTCGATCTTGGTTCCGGGCGGTGGAGTGATTGGGCCGGAGTTGTCCGTGGCCTGGCCGGGTTGTTGTCTTTGACCAGGCTGCGAAGGCTTCTGCCCCGGTTGTTGAGGCTGCTGTTGCCCCGGCTGCTGCTGCCCATGCTGGGCGAGATCCTGGCAAGCCTTCTGATCACCATTGCGGCATGCCTGCTGCTTGGCCGCCTCTTTCATTTTTTGCCAGACGCTTTGGGCGGAAGTAGTTTGTGAAGTGAAAGCGGGTGCGAGCAGGCACAACACGGCGAAGAACTGCTTGGACGAGTGGCACATATCAACTCCTTTCACCCAGCGCTTGGCGCGAAAAACACGCTGGCGTGAACCGAACGCGAAAATTGCTGCGAATTGTACACCCGTTTTGGCAGATTGCATGTAACTTTGTCTCCCGCTCACGGATAGTGCAGTTCTTTTTTCCGGTCTCGGCCCAAAAACCTGGTATACAGCCTTGCGAAAATTCCCGTGCTCGAAGGCTTGTTGGGTTCATTTTCCAGCGATGCTTGCCCTACCTGGTTCAAGGCTTGCGCTTCCGTAATCACCGACAGTCCAATGACTTGCAATTCGCGATCGAGTTCGACCTCCACGGACTGTCCGGGCTGCGGCGCGCCGTCCGACTTCCAGATTCCTTCTAGGCGGAAGCGGAACTGCTGCCCCTCGATCATCACGATTCCATCGCTCGCGCCGGGCAGGCGCAGGATTTTGCCTCGGGTCTTCATCGTGCGTTCACCGACCGATGCGAAAGCTGTTGTCCATGCACCAACTCGGTGCTAGGCTTTTGCGCACTGAATGGCGGCGGTCCTGGCCGGAGTTCGTCGCGCCTATTCAGCTTTCACCTCGCATTGCGAAAAAGGTGGGCAAAAACTGTCATGCCACTTCACAATTCTTTTCAGAGACCTGTCCTTACGGCTGACGCAACCCAGTATTCAATTGGCAGGCAGCCTCTCGATCAGCTCTTCAGCCTGGCGTACGAGGAACTGCGGCGGCTCGCCTCGAGCGTAAAGCGCAACGATCCCAACTCGACCCTAAGTCCCACCGCATTGGTGAATGAAGCGTGGGTGAAGTTGGCAAATTCGCCCGGAGTTGAGGCTGAGTCACCTCTGCACTTCAAGCGAATTGCCGCACGGGCTATGCGCCAGCTGTTGATTGAAGCCGCGCGGCGCCGGCATGCGCATAAACGTGGCGGTGAGGGCGCGATTTTTGTAACTTTCGATGACTCCATTCACGGCGCAGCAACAGGCGAAGACGAACTACTTGCGCTGGAAGACGCCCTGGCGGAACTTTTCAAGCTCGAGCCGCGGCAGGCGGCGATCGTCGAGAGCCGATTCTTCGGAGGGCTGGAGATCGGCGAGATCGCGAAGTTATTGGATATATCTGAGGCGACGGTCCTTCGCGATTGGCGAGCCGCAAAAGCCTGGCTGGGAGGACGGCTGCGCGGACTCAATTCAGCGCATACGTAAGCACAACGTGCGACTTTCTGGCACATGATGGGTTCTCGAGCAGTGACAATGCTGAGTTTTGGTTTCAAAGCTTCTCTTCGTGAATCTCTGTGCGCTGCGTGGATAGAGATTCAAAAAACCTAACCACAGAAGGCACAGAGAACACGGAGGAAGGCTCAGACGAAGACAGAGACGAAGACACAGAGGGTTTCCGATGGATAACACGCGATGGCAGCAGCTCCAGAATATGTTTCACGATGCAGCGGGTCTATCAGGCCCGGAGCAGCATTCCTTCTTGGAAAGCGCGTGCGGCGACGATCTGGACCTCAAGTCTCAAGTGCAGGCCATGCTGGAACAGGATGCCGGCGGAGATTCGTTGCTTGATCGAAATCTCGCAGACCTAGCGCACAAAACACTTGCCACTTCCCTTCCTCTTGCTTCGAAGGAATTCGGTCCATACCGCATTCTCAAGCTGCTGGGCGAAGGCGGAATGGGAGTGGTATATCTCGCGGAGCGTATAGATCTGGGCACCCGAGTCGCAATCAAAGTTCTGCGCGACGCGTGGCTGTCTCCGGCCCGGCGGGAACGATTCGCCAGCGAGCAACGAACGTTGGCACAGCTCACCCACCCATCGATCGCACGCTTGTATGACGCGGCGACACTTGACGACGGGACTCCGTACTTCGTGATGGAGTACGTCGAGGGCATTCCACTCACGCAGTACTGCCGAGAAAAAGGGTGCTCGATAGAGGAGCGTCTGCAACTATTTCTATCCGTGTGCGAAGCGGTGCAGCACGCACACGGGAACGCCGTGATTCATCGCGATCTTAAGCCGTCGAACATTATGGTTAAGAATGACGGCACGATTCGCCTGCTGGATTTCGGGATCGCCAAACAGATCGAAAGCCTGGATCTGCAAGTTGAGCAAACCATGACCGGACTGCGTCTGATGACGCCGGCCTACGCGGCGCCGGAGCAGGTCCGCGGCGAGCGGATCGGAATTAGAACGGACGTCTATTCCCTGGGAGTGATTCTGTATGAGCTGTTGACGGGCGAGTTGCCGTTCGACTTGTCGAACCTGACGCCGGCTGAAGCCGCCAGCATCATTACGGAGCATGAGCCAGCACGACCGTCGGTCGCGGTAAGTAGAAAGGCAAATACCAATGTGGGATCCCCTCCGGGATCCCTGAGTGCAACTGCCTGGGCTGATCTGGATGTGCTGTGTCTGACCGCGATGCACAAGGACCCTCAGCGGCGCTACGCGTCGGCGGAAGCGTTGATTCGAGATATTAATCACTACTTGAACGGCGAGCCTCTCGAAGCCCGGCCTGACACATTGCATTATCGTGCCGCCAAGTTCATGCAGCGCAATCGCAGCGCGGTGGCGACTGCAGGTTTTGTTTTTGCAGTCATCATCGGAATGGCCACATTTTTCACCGTACGGCTGGCACGCGCCCGTGACGCAGCCATGGCCGAGGCTGCACGAACGCAACGCATTCAGGAATTCATGACCAAGCTGTTTCAGGGAGGAGACGAGGCGGCCGGCCCCTCCGATTCGTTGCGGGTGGTGACTATTGTTGATCGCGGCGTGCAACAGGCGAAGTCGCTCAACCGTGACCCGAAAATCCAAGCCGATCTATATCTAAACTTGGGAACGATTTACGACAAGCTGGGCAAGTTCGATCAAGCGGAATCGCTTTTGCGCACTGCGCTGGATGAACGCAAGAAACTGTTTGGCGCGGACAGCCCGGAGGCGGCCGAGAGCCTGGTGGCGCTGGGCCTGGTCCGAGCGGATCAAGGCCATCTGGATGAAGCGGAAAAACTCACCCGCGAAGCGCTGGAGAAGGATCGACGCCACCTGCGTGAAGACCATCCTGCCGTAGCCAAGGCGCTGCTCGCTTATGGCCGCGTACTGGGAGAACGCGGGGCTTACGGCTCGGCCATTCCGGCACTGAACGAAGCGGTGCGGATCGAGTCGGCGCCGGGCGTTGCGCCTACAGATTACGCCGCTGCGCTCTCGGCATTGGCGGCGGCCCACTATTCCGCTGGCCATTATGACGTCTCTAACGCCCTGTACCACCGGTTACTGGAAATTCATCGCAAGCTCTACGGCGACCGGCATCCGCTGGTTGCTGAGGACATCGAGAACCTCGGATCGATTCAACAAGACCTTGGCTACTACAGCGAGGCGGAGAAGCTTAACCGGCAGGCGCTGGAGATTGCCGAGGCATTTTATGGGCGAGACAACCCTACGACCGCGCTGGACATGACAACTCTGGGGCGATCGCTGTGGTACCAGAAAAAATATGACGAGGGAGTGGACGTGCTTCATCAGGCGCTGGCGATTCAGGAGCATGTCTTGGGACCGAGCCATCCTTCGGTGGCCGACACGCTGAACGAACTGGCCAACGTTGCCTACATGCGTGACCAGTACGATGAGGCTGAGGCAGATTACCACCGCGTTGTGGAGATTTATCGGACTGTCTATGGCGATCATCATTATTATGTGG
>Ga0209580_10000467_pt1 | contig 22217 bp, 17 predicted proteins | sample Coa_R1_5_FD_187153 | JGI IMG/M metagenome (GOLD analysis project Ga0209580, IMG submission 187153) | Surface soil microbial communities from Centralia Pennsylvania, which are recovering from an underground coalmine fire - Coalmine... | ecosystem: Environmental > Terrestrial > Soil >... | reverse complement strand
CGGAGGGCTGTTCGGTGCAATCGCGATCGGGATTGCACCAGTGGCGCTGCTCGGCTTCGATCTCGTCCGCAGCGAAAGCGAACAGGTCTGGGGACTCAGCTCCTTCTGGCTGGGCGCGGCGGTGATCGGGGCTGGAGTGCTGGCATACTTTGCCAAACAAGTCTTTAAGCCTGCTGGTTGGGCTGTCGGCGAATCTGCCGAGCCGGTGGCGTAATCCTGTTCTGGGCCCCCTAAATACTGTCATCCTGATTGGCCTTAGGCCCTGAAGGATCTATGCACCTCTTCATCGTGAATAGATCCTCACATTTGCTCACAAAAACAGGCGGCGTAATCAGGCAAGAACTAGTTTGCAAGCTCTCCCGCGTGTATCGTTCCAGCCACAAAGGAGGGCATTATGAAACTCTGGCTTGCCACATTTCTGCTTCTTCCCATCTCCCTCGCGTTCAGTCAGACCCCTGAGCTGAAATTCATTGCCGACACCCTCGTTGTCCAGGCAGACGGGACCTATGAAGCCGATCCCGATCTCGCGACCATGACTTTCAGGATCTTTTCGCAGGAGAAGGAACTTAAGAAGGCCTACGATGCAGCCACTCAGTCGATGGGACGCATCGCCACTATCGCGGCCAACAATGGATTGAAGAAAGAAGAAATCTCGAGCGGAGCTTTGACCGTAGCTCCGATTTACGAAGGTGACCGTAAGAAGCGAGCACGTTCCTACTATGTACAGGGACAAATTATTCTCAGGGTACACGACTTCTCTCACATTGGCCCCATCCTTGACGGCTCGGTCGAGGACGGTGTCGCCGATTTCAGATCGCTGACCTATTCACTCTCCGATGAAGAAGCGGCGAAAAAGCAAGCCGTAGCCGAAGCCATGCGGCGGGCAATCGGTCGCGCCAGCATTGCCTTGGAACAGAAAGGACAGAAGCTGGGCGGACTGCGTTATATGAGCCTGGATGTTAGACAATTGTTGGGCGTCGCGGAACTGCAGACTATTGGAACGTCCAACGAGACTGTGGAAGTAGCGGCGGAAGCTGGTGGCGGCGGAATATTCACCCGAAAGAAGGTTTCCCCACCACCGCCTCCGCCTCCCGCGCCTGAAAAAATAACGATCACGGCCAGCGTGCAATGCGCGTTTCAGATCCAGTGACCTGGGAACGGCCCGTTGAGTCCTCTACGGAACTCGGCGCCCGGTTATGCTTTAGACTCTGTTTATGACCAAACGCCGCTCCAAAGGCGCTTACATGATTTCCGCCGTCGCGGAGATGTATGGAATTCATCCGCAGACGCTGCGACTTTACGAGCGTGAAGGCCTGCTCAAGCCGTCGCGCACTGAAGGCAACACCAGGCTCTACACGGACGAAGACCTGCAACGGCTGGAGTTCATTCTGAACCTGGCGCGCGACCTGGGCGTGAACATCAGCGGGATCGCCATCATCCTGCAAATGCGCGAGCGCATGGAAGAGATGCAGCGGCAAATCCAGGACTTCGTGAAATACATCCAGGAAGAGGTGCTGTTACGCGCGAATGCCGCGACCGATGCCTCGCGCGGCGCCATCGTTCCAATCCGCAGGCCATTGCCGGAAGCTCTTAACCGAAAAAAATAACGTGTCATCCCGAGCGGAGTGGATTCATTCGCTTGCGAATGAAGCCAGGGAGTCGAAGGACCTATGCACTGCGGCAGGCTAGGCTCGCACAAATGCGTTCTGAAGAGCGAGCCAGCCATCATCGTGAGAATTCCCAGAAGCGCCCCACTTGCTACGATTGAAAGCAGATCCTTCGACTGGCAGAACCATCCGCAAGCGAATGGTTCTGCTGCGCTCAGGATGACAAAGTTGAGGTTGGCATTAGCATCCTGCGGACTCAGGCTGACATCGGTATCATGAATAGCGGATGCTTCCCTTCAAGCTCATTTACAGTGACGAATACTACCTGCCGATCGGGCAGCATGTTTTTCCTGCGGAAAAGTATCGTCGCGTCGCCCGGCATTTGATCGAATCTGGTGTCGCCGATCCGTCAGACTTTTTGACTCCGCAGCCGGCTTCAGACCAGGACATCCTGCTGGTACACACGCCTGCTTATGTGAACAAGCTCAAAACGGGCACCCTTTCCGCACGGGAAGAGATGCAGCTCGAAGTTCCCTATTCGCCGGAACTCGTCCGCGCATTCTGGCTGGCGGCGGGCGGATCGATTCTCGCGGCACAAAACGCGCTCAAAGATGGCGTAGCAATCAGCATCGGCGGCGGATTCCATCACGCTTTTCCGGACCATGGCGAGGGGTTTTGCATGATTCACGATGTGGCGGTCGCGATCCGGCGACTGCAACGCGACAACAAAATTCGCACCGCCATGACCGTCGATTGCGACGTGCACCAGGGCAACGGTACTGCGGCCATCTTCGCGGGCACACGTACAGTCAGCGATCCCCTGCCGTCGAGTGCTCCGCCGGTCGCCGGTCAGCGTCCGCTTATGCGCGGGACGCACGCAGGCGATGTATTCACAATCTCTTTGCACCAGGAAAACAATTACCCGGCGTGGAAGCCGCCGTCTTCGATTGACGTGGACCTGCCCGACGGCATCACGGATGACGACTATCTCGCGTGGCTCGACAACGCCTTGAGTTCTGGGCTACGTCAGTTCGAACCGGATTTGATCTGCTATATCGCGGGCGCTGACCCTTATCACGAAGACCAGCTCGGAGGCCTGGGTCTGACCATGGAAGGCTTGAAGAGGCGGGATGAACTGGTTTTTCGGGTCGCAAAGACGCGAGGCATTCCTGTGATGGTCACTTATGCCGGCGGCTACGCGCGGCGCGTGGAAGATACGGTGACGATCCACTGCAATACGGTCATTGCAGCGAAGGAAGTCTTCGGTGCCAAGGCTTAGCTGACGAAATCAGCGTTTCTCTCGAAAGCGACTCAGTGTTCCCCCTGCAGAACTCTCTCTTTCGGATTCTGCACAGAGCCGGCTCCGGCCAGTGGCCGCGCTTCCCTTCCGTGAAAAAAGAAAAGATGAACGAAGAACATACCAACCAGCACGGCTCCGAAGGTGCAGACAATGGTCGCGCCCGTCGGCAAGTCCATCAGCACTGAAAAATAGACGCCCAGGGCGGAGACCAATGTCCCCATAGTCCAGCCGATCGCCAACCGTCTCCCAACCCGATCGGCAAATAGCATCGCGCCCACAGAAGGAACGATCAGGTAGCAGAAAACCAGCAACACTCCGGCGATCGCAACCGACGACGTCACCACGAACCCGAACGAGGCGTAAAACAAGAAATCCCAGAAACGAATGCTGATGCCCTGGGCCTCGGCTTTTTCAGGGGCGGTCGAGATCAGGAGAAAGCGCCGGCGAAAAATGTAGTGAAACAGGCCAATGACGCCGTACAGAATGGCAGTTTTCAGCACCTCATGACGGGAAACGGCCAGAATATTGCCCACCAGCATGTCCTTCAAGTGTTCCGTCTCCCCGGTGGCTTTGCTCATGGCGAGAATCGCAGCGGCCGAAGCGACCGCGTAGGCAATTCCAATGAACGCCTCTTGCGGAATGTGGCCGCGGCGAGTGCGCGCGAAAGCAAATATCGCAGCTCCGACGAAAGTGAAACCAAGGCTGAGCCAATAGGCGCCCTGCCCGTGCGGATCCATGCCAACCAGAATCGCAATGGTCGCGCCCAGCGCCGCAATCTGCGCCAGCGCCAGATCCACGAAAATCACGCCACGCTCGACCACATGCACGCCAAGATACGCGTGAATGCCGGTCAAAATAAGGCTGGCCAAAAACGGCCAGATCAAAAATTGCAGGATTTCCATTTCGCTCCTTGCTTACTGTGTGGACTGGAATGCCTTGGTGATCAAACCAATATCGTAGTCGAACAATTCAAAGTAGTTTGTCACCTGCTTCTCACCGCCCACCGAAGGCAGGTACACAACGACTTTCGCACCGGTGGCCGCGCCAATGCTGTTCGGCGTCTTCAAATCGAAATACGGCTCGACCAGCACCAGCTTACAGTTCTCCCGTTTCATCAGACCGATCAGCTCGATGGTATGGCTGGGGGTCGGAGGAATACCGGGCCGAGGCTCGACATATCCGATCACGTCAAGATGAAAATGCTTGGCGAAGTTCGGAAAAGAATTGTGGTAGGTGACCAGCTTTCGCCCGCGATACGGGGCCATTTCCGCGTCCCACTTCTGCTCGGCCGAGGTGAGCCGCTTGTCGAAATCTTGAAAACGTTGCTGAAAATAGGCATTGTCTGCGGGGTCGAGCTCGCCCAGTTTCTGCGCAAAGCCACGCGCCAAGCGGCGTCCGTTGTCCGGATCGAGCCAGTAGTGCGGGTTTCCGAGCGGATGCACATCGCCCATGGCACGGGTAACGACCCCAGTTGGGATCTCCAGAATCTCGGCAAATTGCGAGGCGTCCAGATAACCGGGCGCACCCACCTGAATGCGCGCATTGCCGCACTGCGTGATGAGTGGAGGCAGCCATCCGATTTCGAGCTGCAGGCCAACTGTGATCAGCAGATCGGCTTGTCGCAGCTTGAGCAGGAAGCTTGGCTTGGGCTCGACGAAATGAGGGTCTTGATAGCCCCTGGCAAGCGATTCGACGCTGACGCGATCGCCGCCGACCTCCTGCGCGAGCGACGCCATGTCGGTTGTGGCCGTGATTACGTTGAGCTTCTTGGCTTCCGCGTCGTTCGACCAAAGCGAAAACGCAAGAACAATGGAAATGATTAAGATGAATTGAAGTTTGCTCGAAGTTCTCTGCATTAATCTCTCCCTAGAATGGATGCGCCCCGTGCGCTCCGAGCGAGAAGATGAGCTGCATCAACAGCTCGTTGCTGTCACGATTCTCGGCGTAGTGGGTGAAATGATACTCCCCGCGCACCTGGCTGAATTCGCTGGGCCAATACGTCAGAGTTGCTGCGAAGCCCTTGTCGGTAAGATTCGCAAATCGGCTGCGATCTGACCAGTCATAGCGCGCGCCCGTGAACCAGCGCCGCCCGAACTGATAATCGCCCGAAGCGTAGAAACCGAATGCTCTTTGTTCGGTCGGGAGCTGCTGCCGCCGGCTCCATATGATCTCGCTTCGTCCCACAAATGAATGGTAAATGGAGCGGCGCAACGGCTTCCAACGCACGGTTGCATCAGCCCCATACAACTGTGTGACGAAATCGCCTGGCAAGGCAACCGTCCCATTGTTATGTCCGCGCGCATACGAGAATCCCAGGTCAAGGTTCGTGGACTCAGTGATGTCCCGGTAAGCGCGTAAGTGCTCGACCGTACTCACGTCGCTGCGTTGCACTTGCTGGAAGACGTCGCTGGAATCTCCGCGGAAAACCTGTCCTGTAGTTTCAAGAAAAATTCCTTTTGGCGCAGGCAGAATGCGCTCGAGAGAAAATCCGGCGTCATCGATGCCGTCCTCGCCCCCGACCAGGTTCGTCGTCACCAGCGGACGATCGACCCAAGGAAGAACGTGGTTGTGCATCATATTGACTTTGCCAAACACAGACCGCATCTTCCCCACCTTGGCTACGAAACCTGCCGGCAAAGCAGTGAACGTGATGTATCCCTCTTCGAGATTCACGCCCTGTTCCCCAAAAGAGAAAAAAAAGTCGCCGCGCGCGTAAGGATCGATGATAGCCTGCATGCCAATTTCCGACTCGTGCATTTGCAGCGACGGGAACGGCTGCAAGGTCGCCAACGGCGGCGCGGTGTTTCCCCCGGCCGCGCCGATGAAGTCTCCGATGACGCTAATATCCGGGTTCAAAGCTTTCGCTGCCGCCGATGCGCCACCATAGACAGGCAGCTGCCCACCGGAGGAAGCAATGGCTTCGGTTGGGGCCTCATTGGGCGAGGGCTGTGCAGGCACCATCGTGACCGGGGCAGGCGCTTGCGGGCTGGGCTGTGCGCCGGCGGCAGCTTGCGCCTGGCTGGCTGGAGCTGTTTGCCCGGTGGCGGGAGACGGTTGTTGCTGCGTCGCCTGAGCGCTTTCCATGGTGCGCAACTTTCCTTCCAGAGCGATCACTCGATCTTCGAGATCGCGAATATGCTGTTCCAGAGCGGCATTCTGCGCGTTTGCGTCGGGGGGAGTGGTCTGCTGGCCAAACGCAGGGACAAAAATCAAAGCTACGGCAGTGCTCATAAGAATCCTTCTCATGCTGGTCTCCTCTAGCAAATCTCGGCAACTGATTACGCGGACCTCAGTGGCGGAAAAAGTTCTGCAGGAAAAACGAAACTACGCTTTCAAGGTGTCGTGGGTTAGTTGATCGGCGGAGGACGAATGAAATGCGGAGAGACAACAAGTAAGCAATGTGAGGTTTGCGCCGAAAACGCGGAAACGTCTGAGGGCACGAGAACCGGAGCCTGTAGCCCTGGTTCAACCAGAACCACTCCGGCGTGAGCAAGAGCACAAACCGAGCACGCGCGGTCCGAGGCTCTTGACGCGTCAACGTGAAAATGGACAGCTGCAACAAATCCCGTCAGGAAAATCAGAGAAACACAGAGGACGACAGTGGCGCGGTATGCGCCCATTCTCGTTCGCTGATTAAAGCCAAGTCTCATCCGAGCAGCCGTCGACCGGGTACGATGCGAATAAATCCGGCGCGTTGCGTATAGATTACCAAAGGGTTTCGAATCCAGATAATGTACTGCTCTGTTATCTAGCGATGGACGGATGGCTGACAGATTACTATTGAAGCTGGAAAATTGGTAGAACTATGGAACGGTGAAGGGGTCGAAACCGCCGCATGATAACCCCAGACGCATGGCCAATATGGTTAAAGATTTCGGCTGGAATCTGCTTGGCTCTCTTGAATTTCTGGCCATGGTGGGTATCTCCTCGCAAACTGACCAAGCGCGAACAGATTCTTTGTGCGATTTTTACTGCATTCGTGTTCAGTTTGATCGCTGTCTTTTTTATTGCTGCTCATCGGGCTCGCTAGATTGGTCAAAACCGTCCGCTGACCGAATTCCTCGATGCCGATGCGTTGACCCATCAATTAGCTCGTACGCGCAGGAATACCACAGCTCCATAGGGATGAGAACCATACATCCGGCTTAGAGTTGTGGGAACTCCATACCCTGTAACTTGCGCGCCCAGCGCAGCGGAAATATGCCGCGCGCGACCAACTTCGCGGTCATAGCCGAACGTGTATGCCTGGACGCGGGTGAAGTAACGCTCGACAAAACCCGGCGGCAACACGGTTTCGCCCAACAAAAGTTCATTGGTGCGATCCACGTTTTCGATGCGAGTCCAGAGGTTGTTTTTGTCGAGAAAGCGCAGAGTAGATTCCAGCAGATAAGCATTCCCCACGTTCCCATCCTGCAGGCTTTGATTTCGTCCCCAGAGCAGCATTGAATTCCAGTTGCCATTGTGTAGCGGACGGTTGTATATGAGCGACGCAGTCATGCGCCGAACATCTTCGTGTGGGAATAGCGCTTCCACAGCCGTGAGATCAGCAATGGAATATTGGAAACTCCAATTGCGCCCGGGATTCACCGTGAAACGTGTGGACCATGAATCAATCTTGCCGGCGTCAATGTCCCAGCGGTACTCGTCTGGCTCCTGGCCGTGAAACCCAGACGCCTCAAGACGGAAGATGCCATGCGTAATTCCGAAAGTGATGACATCATCCGAGATGTGAGTCGAGTCCTCGAGGTGATGCCCCAGAGGCGCAATGGGGTCCTCGGAAGCCGAAGCCCGGTGCGGATACGCAGGCGGCCCGAGCGCGGGGTCGCCGACTGGCGCTGCGTAAAAAGATAAGACGGTATTGTCGCTCAAGTGATAGTCATAGATCGCCGCAACTTCCATGAAGAAATTGTGGGGATGCTGGCCATCGACAATTGCCTTTCCGAAAGCAGTCTCTCCTTGCTGCAACACTTCCGGATATCGTTCGCCGGTCACAGTTGCTGGTTCCAGGCTAAGCATGGTTCGAAGCGTAAGGGTGCCGTGGGCGAGTTTTCTTTGCGCCATCGGCATAAACCAGTTTGTCGAGAAGAACTTGTCAGCGCCACGTGGGCCGCTCTGTTGGATATCGTTGATGAACGCTTCGCCGTGGAGCATCAGCATCCAGCTGCCCTTCTGCCGCATCAGCATTTCCGACGGCGTCGAATTCGGCTGTGCATCGGTGCCGGCGCCCGCGTGCTGTTCAAGCGCGCCGATGAAGGAATCACTCTGCATCCCGTCTTGCGCCATGTCGCTCATATTGGGCATTTGCATTTTGCCGTCGGCGCTCTGGGCCGGCGAGAGCGTGCTTAAAGCTGCGACCGCAATACAGATCAAGAGCAACTTCGTCACTCATCACCCCGTATTCATGCAAGAGAACTCTGATTCTGAGCAGGCAGACTCGCCCACTCAGCCGAGAAAAGCAAAGGTGATGAGTGTCTAAACGCGCAAAGGTGAGCTACTGGGAGGACTAGCCGAATCCACGAACAAATTCGTAGGGAGCAAGACGACAATACGATCATCTGAAACCAGCTTGCTAACAGCTACAGGTATACATGCAGGCGAATGACGCAGCCTTACGATTTCCTGAGGCAGCGCCCGGTCGTGCCCGATCGAGCAGCACTCGTGGTCGTTCGATTTCGGCGAAGACGGAGCCTGCATGCCTTCGTGACACTTCGCAGGATGCTGGTGCGATAGCGACAGCGCCGGAGAAGCAAAAGCAGCGCCCATCGCACAAAGAAGCAGTGTCGTGATTATTCTGTCCCGCATCCGCGTATCTGGTGAAGCTGACCTGATCATAGCTTACAAGCTTGTTACGTCAGGGCATCGGCTAATCTTGCCGATGCCGGGCACGGAACTCAAAAGTTAAACCCTATCTGACCGGTTATCGTCCTCGGCGTCACATAGTGCGTTCCGCTGAAGGTTGAAAGAAAGTTGTAGAGCGCCACCCGGTTTGCCACATTGATGACCGTCACCTGAGCGCTCCAGCGGCGTTTGTCCCCGTGGAAGAGATTGTCATCGCCCACAGCAATATCAAATAGATGCCGCGGGGCGATTCGTGGCGGGTTTTTGTCATCGTCTTCGCTCCCAGCCGCCGGAATCTTGACCAGTGTTGAACCATACTGCGCGGAAGGACACAGGTTTGTGCCCAGTCCAGAACTGATGGGAATGCCAGTCGGATTGGCAGCGCTCGGCGGCAACGGTCGAACCGAACCGCAGAACAGACCAGCCTCGAATTGCTGGTCGGGACTGAGAATTGATGTATCTACGACGCTGCCAGTACCCAATGGACCGTTATTGCAATTTCCTCCCGCGCATGGGACCGGCCCGGCGACAAGGCCGCTGTCATAACGCCAATTGAAGCCGACCCACGGACCTTTCGCGATCTGATACTGCAAGTGGGTCGTCTGATTGAATTTTTCGTCATGGTCGATGCGGAACACGCCTGCGGGCGCAGAGGGAGTCGCTCCGGCGCCGCTGACCTGCGGAGTGAAATATCGCGCCGCGACACTGGAGAACACCATCAGCGCGGAGAAGCCGTGGAAGTTCGGTACGCTGACGCGACCGGCAAATCCCGGAATCTTCGATCTGTCCCACGCCACTGGAAATGTAATAGGTGTCGCTCCAAGAATGCTGAAGTCGTAAGCATTGTGAGTGTATTTCCATATGTACTCGCCCGAGAATACGAGATACCTGCCAAACGCCTGTTCCAGTCCGGCATGAAATTCGTTGCGCCAGCCGGGAGAAAGCGGCGTTGCATTAGTAGCCGAGCAGCCGAGGAGCGGATTCAACACGGCATTGTCGCAACCCTCGCTTGAGAGGACCAGGTTCTCATTGAATGGGGTTTCGAGCACGCGGGCATAAGACACTCGAAGCACGGTGTTGCTCGGCTTGATGTTGTAGGCGATTCCCAACCGAGGCTCCGCTTCCTTGTGGGTCACCAAGCCGTTGTAGAAATCACCCCGCACCCCCAAATTCAGCGACCAGTTCCCTTTCGTGATGATGTCGCGCACGTACAGTGCGAGTTCTTTCACGTCGGTGTGACCGTTAAAGGTAAACAAGCCACCACCCCGCGTCAGGTCGTAGGGAGCAAGCACAGGATTGAAGCCTGGACTCGCTGGATCGTTGAAAGTGGGGTCAACAATCCCCAGCTTGTCATTTTCGTTGAGGAAAGTGTCTTGGTACACAGCACCCACTTTCAGGTTGTTGACGCCTTTAACGTAGGAGACTTCGGGTCGAATTCCTGCGTTCGTAAGCGTACGGTTCTGGCTGACGGTCTCACCTTCTAGCCCCGCCGGCGCAAGGTCCGCAAAAGGATTCCCGCTGGGGTAGTAGTTATATTGATCGTGACGAACAAAGGTTCCGAGGGTGAACACGGTGGTGTCGCTGATCAGCCGCGTCCAGGAAGGTGCGATATTAAACGTTTTGATCTGCGAACGCTGGTCGGTTGGTCCGACCGGTAATCCGTCAGGGCCCAGGCCGCCGTTGCTGACAACCAATCCGTTCCAGGAAGAAGCTGTCTGCGCGTCGAGCGAATTCGGGTTCTGAAACCAGGATCGCGTCACGTTCACATTGAGGTGAATAGAATCTGCGCTCGAAAATTGGTAGTCCACGCGGTCGAAGAAGTTCTCCTGGTTCCCTTTATCGTGAGCAACCTTAAATTCTGGCGGATCAAGGAATCGGCCAGTATCCAACCCACTGACCGAAATAAAATTTCCCCATTTCGCCCCGCCATAGCCCAGATTGAAATCAACGTCGGAGGTTCCAAAGCTTCCGTAGGAAGCGGTCACGCCACCATGAGGCGTGCTCATGCCCTGTCCAGACCGAGTGGTGACGTTGATCACCATGCTGGTCTTATCGCCATATTCCGCCGGAGGCGCTCCCGAGATGACCTCCAAAGACTGAATCGAATCCACGGGAATCTGGTTAGAGAAGGTCTTGCTGAACTGGTCGGTGATTGGCTGATTGTCCACCGAGAAAGAGTTTTCGGCATGATCGCCTAGGCCGTGAAACATGCCATTCGAATCCGCTGCATTTCCCGGAGCGCTTAGCGTAACCAGAGAGCTCACCGATGACGAGGCGCTTTCGAGGGGCAGCTTGTCGAACAAATTTCTATCCACATCGGTGTGAAACGTGGGGTCGTTTTCCAAGAGGTCGGCAGCGTCGCTTTCAACCGTGACGGTTTCTGAATTTTGAAGCTTCAGGTTAATGTTGACGTTCACCGGCACAACCGAACGTACGTCGATGTCATGGGCGTAGGACGCAAATCCTTGACCGACGGCCGTAAGGTGATACGGATTAAACGGAACGTTCGGAATCGCGAACCGACCCGAGTTGTCCGTGACTGTCCGCCGCTCAAATTGGCTGACCGGATTGCGAATTTCGACCGTGGCGTTGGGCACGACGGCGCCGGTCGGATCGAGCACCGTGCCGCTGACTGAGGTTGAATTTCCGCTCGACTGAGCGTAGGCGCTGAGTCCAAAAGTTAAACCAAGAATGATCACAAAAGCCGCACGAAGCGACTTCTTATAAGAAGCCAGCATAAATTCCTCCGAAAGATCAGTTTCTTAGGGACTGCTTAAGACTTGGTGCGGCCTTAAGCCTGAGGCGGAGGACGAATGTAGCTGGATGAAACGAGGAGAAGAGAGTGCGAGCTTTCTGCAGCTGTCTCAGAGATAACCGCAGGAATAAGAATCGGAATCTGCGACCCAATCTCAACAGGAACCACTCCCGCATGGGCAAGAGCGCAAATCGAGCAGGAGCGTTCAGTATTGGAATCGTTTGAATGGGAGTGCGCTACCGCAACAAAACTGATGAACAAGACGAGCAGAACACAAAGAACCCCACTGGCACGGCGTGCCATGGTCAAGGTGCGCGGTTGGGCAGCCCGGATCATGTGGTGATTTTAGATTAATGCTGATTCTACTATGATGCACTCTCCCGCCGTTTTGCTGCGAGGATTACAAAAGGACTTGTTCCCTAAGACGGCACCTGGCGATTTTTGTCATCAGAATGTCAACAGAAACTAAGAAAGGTGACCTCTAAGACCTGAGTTTGAAGGGAAATGAAAACGCCGTCCCGAAAGACGGCGTATGTTGCCAGCGACAAGTAACTATTAGTGACGGCCGCCGTGCGAACCGCCGCCACTGCTATGTCCTCCGCCGCCACCACTTGAGGCGTGACCGCCGCCACCACTCGAGGCGCGACCGCCACCGGATCCACCGGAAGCATGTCCGCCTCCGCCAAACCCACCAGACGATCTGCCGCCGCCACCGAATCCACCGCCTGACCGCCCGGCACTATAAGAAGGTGCCCGGCCTCCGCCGTAAGAAGGCGCTGCTGAACGTCCTCCGCCGTAAGACGGCATTGAACGTCCATAATTGCCTCCACCATACGAAGGCGTCGAGCGTCCGTAAGAGGGCATGGACGATCCGCGGTTGTACGACGGCGCCGATCTGCTGTATGAACCGCCTCCGTAACTTGGCGCTGGCCGGCTGTAGCTTCCACCATAGTTTGGCGCAGGCCGGTTGTTTGCCTGATACGACGGCGCAGGCCGAGAACCCATCGAGCGCGAATTGCCCGCTCCCGGGTAGCTTCCGCGATTCGCCGAAGAAAATCCGCTTGGCGCGGTTGAGTTCGCCGGACGCGGCACGCTCATTTCGCTGCGTGGCCCATTAGAACGCGACGCGGGTTCGCTGCCGCGGGAATTGCCCGGTGCGGCGCCGCGAGGCGCGCTCATTTGTCCACCGCCACGAGACATGCCTGATGCCGGCGGCCGTGGCACCGACTGCGGACGCATTTGCGGCGACATGGCTCGAGCGTTCTGCGGTCCAGTGGGTCTGACGTTTGAACCGGGGCCACGCGTTGCGCCCATTCCAGGCCGCGTCGCCATTGTTGCTGAGCCACGGCCAGTCATCCCTCCGGCGTTCGGTGGCCGAGGGACTGAACGTGCTCCGACAGCATTGGGGACGCGCATCGAGCCAGGATTCGGCGACGATGAGAATCCGCCTTGCGGCGAACGCCTGCTGCCCATGGAGTTGCGAGCTCCGTTTCCTGGAATCGAGGTACCGCGGTTTACGCCCATCTGGGGCGAGCCTGTATTGCCACGGCCCATTGAAGGCGTACTCCGCATCCCGGCCATGCCATTGCGGTTTGTCGCAGGCGGAGTCATGTGGCTCACCACCGGACGAGCAAAGCTCCGGGCAGGTGCAGCGCCGCGTGACGTTCCTCCCGCCATCGTCGTGCGCGTCGGGCGCACTTCCGGAGAACGTACCGCTGACAGTGACGTCCGGCTCAGCTGGTTCTGGGAAACTCGCACTGAGTTCCGCGAAACCGATAGTGAGTTCACCAGCGTATTGCGCGAAGCTGCGGTGAACCCGTTCGGCGCGCGCATGTTGGCATAATGAAGCTGATTTCCGTTGCGAGCGCCGTAAATTCCGCCGCCCGGTCTTGGTCTTCCATTTGCGAAGTTGTTGTTGTAAACGTTTCTGATGTTGACGTTGCTAAATCGAGTGTTGGTGATGTTCACCCGGTTGAAGTAACCAAATCCGGCGTGATACCACGGAATGAACGGCTCCCCAAATCCCAGCGGGCACCAGCCAAAACCCCCGCCGAAACCGAAGCCGAAATTCACGCCCCATCCCGGTCCGCCAAACCACGCGACCAGAGCCGGAGCATAGTACGGGCGCTCCCAGATCGGTCCCGGAGCCCAGCCCCAGTAGCCGCCGCCATATACCCAACGACCATAGTGGAAGGGAGCGTAGCCCCAAGGCTCAGCTTCGACCCACGTCCATCCCCACGGGTTTTCCCAAATCCAATTGCCGTTGTAATAAGGTGACCACCCCGGCGCAACCGAGGGGACCCACAACGCACCGTAATCGGGAGTCTCTTTCCAGCTTCCATATTCGTCGAGATCTTCATATCCCACGACGTCAGGAGAAACGTAGCGCGAAGAAGCGGAATGGTCCATCCGGTCATCGCGAGAATATGCCCACTGATCGAAGGCGTCCGCCGCAGGCGCAGCGTGAATGTCATGCTTGAGCGAAGTGCCGTCGTAGAAGCGCGCTTGCTGGTTCGCTTCGAGATGCACCGCAGGACCGCTGCCGGTCGATTCGCCCTCGCCTCTCCACACGGTGATGACAGTTTTGTCAGCGTCAGAATCTACATCGAACCGGTAATCGCCCGGCTTCTGCACCGTGAACGCCTGGTTCGGTGTGTCGACTTCATAGGTCTCGCCGTCATAAAGCCTGCGCACGTGCAGATACATCGCGCCCTGGTGCAATTGCAGTTGAACGGCATTCTCAGCAATGCTCGTGAGCGTCAGGCTGGTTTCGGAATCGATTCGGATCAGTCCCGTTCCTACGCTGATTTCAGCGCGAGAATTTTTGTCGGCCCAAATGTTGTCGGAATTCGTGAGCGGACGATTCTGTTCGCCAGTGACCCAGTCACCCGTGCCTTGCGGCTGCACAGACACTGACCCGTTCATGTACTGCAGTCGTGCAGCTCGCGCCGGTGGATCAGGGGTGTTCGCTGGCGCGCTATTCTCCGCGTCGTATTGAGGATTAGCTTGAGCCGGCGGATTTCCAGTCTGCTGATCGTACTGAGGCGCAGGCTGCACGGTCTGATCGTCAGACTGTGGATCGTACGTCTGGTCGTCTTGTGCCCTGAGCACCGGAGCCGACATCAGCGCTAGAAGAGTAACAACGCTTAGGAAACGGGAAAAAGTTCTCATAAAACCTCCTTCGGGAAGCACTCCCCGAAGCGCTCCGTGCCTGTACAGGACGGAGTAGGCAATGCTGCTACCGTCAATGTAAACCCTGGAGGGGCAAAAGAGTTGCGGGGATCTTCATGGGCGAACATTGGGCGAATCTCGCTCAATTTACTGTGAACTCGCGCGTCCGTGGTGCAGGCGAAATGGCTGCAAAACAAGGGTCTTCGGCAGCAGCTAACGAGCAGGTAAAACTAAGCTGAGAATGGAATTGGCCGCGCGCTGAGGGATGCCATTCAATAAAGGATCAGGTAAGCACGTCCGCGAGTGAGTTTGTCGCGGTAACGGGATGCGCTGGGGATGTTTCGGTCCCCACAATTCAAGCTGCCCGTATCGCTTTCTTGCCGATCCGGCGTATGTCTTCAAAGTCTAGTGCGCGATTAAGCTCGTCGATGAGTACCATCATCTTATCCGGGTCCATCTCTTTGCTGGCTTGCTCGGCAAGATGACGCCAATTACTAGATTGTGGGGTCATGGAAGACCGCCCTTCTGTGTTTCTGTTTATCCAAGCTACTCTGGATTAGAAGCCCAGTCTGAGCAGAATTGCACAGTACCCATTCTTGATTGACGTATTGTCGCGGCACTGTTGTGAGTTTGGGGCCGTTCCTGTCTCTCCAGCTAGGACGGCTATACTTTTTGGAACACAAACCGCGAAGTTGTCCGCTGCCTTGGGCACTTGTGACGCTGTGAACGCCCTGTTCTCAGCCGTCCAGTTGATTGGATCCCCAGAGGGCACCTTCTTCCGATAAAAGCCCTAATTCCTCTTTTTAAACTCAGCCTCTTAACTCGCTTGGCGATCGGCTGTACCCGAATGCACTCTCGCGGGATGTCATCCGTCCAGTGATTGCGGAGCATGGGCTAGAATGGAAGAAATACTATGCAGGCCGTAGCGAACGGAAACGCTTCAAACTGCGGAGGGATGCGTGAGCGGTTGAAACGGGTGGTCTTGAAAACCACTGTACGGGAAACCGTACCGGGGGTTCGAATCCCTCTCCCTCCGCCATTGCTAGGAGCAGGTCCCTCGACTTCGCTCGGGATTTCGGCGCGCGGCACAGACGCCGCGCAAACGCCTCAAGTCCGAATCCCTCTCCCTCCGCCATCACTAGGAGCAGGTCCCTCGACTACGCTCGGGATTTCGCCTGCGGGCTCGGTTCTTAGGACGGACAGGGTCATCGTACTTTACTTCATGTCATCGTTCCTGGTTTCAGTTGCGGTGGGCAGGTTCACTTCTGTGATGTGAATTGAATCCCTGTCCGAATAGACATGGGCCCTCACTCGCACGTAATGTCCTTCGTGACCCTTGAGGGTCGTCGGATTGTCCACATTCCAGGCTCTCTGGTCGGTTACGAACCTCAATTTATCGCCATCCTGAACGGTGCCCATCATGGTTGCCAATCTACCCGCAGCGGCCGCCTGAATTTTACCTGGCGCCTGATTACGGACATGGGGCAGGGCGACGGCGTTCACGACAAAGCATAGAAAGAAAATGGCTAACATAAGGGACTTCATTAAGAGAACCTCCAGTTCAAAACGACTGATGCTTCTGCGCTTCTAGCCGGGAAGGCGGTGGGGTTAACCGCCGTCCCGTGCGAAAAGCTCACAGTTCTATGCTGCTATGGGAACGGCGATCTTATGGCAGGTCGAGGTGAGAACGTCAGAGGTCTGAACCTTGGGCGTTCCGTCCATAAATCTTGCCAACGTCTTCAACACTTCCGGATAGGTATTGGTGTTGTAGGCTTCGGCATCGGCTTTGTTTTCCCACAGACTGATGGCAGTCACATCAACTCCGTTGGAACCAGCGAATGTGATTTCGTCTCTAAAACCATTCTGTTTACGAAGCAAAGGAAGGACGTCCCGGTCAAAAGTTCGCGTGTAATCGGAAAGCATATTGGATTTCAGATGGATCGAGACAGTGCGTGCAAACATAGCAACCTCCTTAAGGTTGGGGTGGCTAAGAAAGAAAACTTCAGATGGGCTGACTTAGTTCAGGGAACCTGAAAGAGGAGAAGGTGGTAACTACCTCAACTACGAGCCTAGTCTTATGCGGCAGGAGTGTCAAGTAGCTGAAACTGCTGCTCTTTCCCGAGTACACGCAGCAGTGTGCTACAACGATGCTTGCCAGAGCCGACATTGTTAGAGAGGCGACTTTTCATCTTTGAGTCTTGCGCACGACAAGGCGGAGTATTAGCTCCGCCTTCTTGGGTTACTCGGTCCTGAAGGGTCGCTCTTCCACGTCGCGACCGAATTACTTTCACTCCGACTATGCAACTTTGCGTTCTTCTGGCTTGTCTTGGTTAGAGCTCGCTTCATGCGTGAGAGAAAGATTTGGGGTGTCCGTCCGCTCCAGCATTTTCCGTTTTCTCCACCTGAACATGAAAGGAGTCCCCGCGGCTAAGACGATTACCAGCACACCAACCAAAACCAAGAGCCACAGAGACCCGCCTTTATGAGTCACGGTGGGTGTAGTCGTGGATGTAGTGGTGGGTGTAGTGGCGGCTGCTGCAGGTGTGGAGACAGTGTCCGGCGACGCGGTAGTCGCAGCGGGCGTTGTGGCCTTTGCTTCGGGTGCGATGACAGTCTCCGAGGACGGGCTGACCGTCGCTGCGTCCGCAGCCTGTGTTGCTGAGAGTTTGCGGGTATGGGATGACCGTCGCGTCGGTACAGGAGCGTCCACAACGGTTGTTCTCACAGTTGTGGCCGTAGACGGACTGACCGTCGTAGCGGGTACAGCAGCGTCCACAGCGGGTGGGCTCACAGTCGTCGCTGAAGACGGACTGGCTGTCGCAGTGGGGGCGGCTGCGGTGGGTGTGCCCACAGTCGTCGGCGAAGACGGACTGACAGGCGCAGCGGGGACAACAGCGTCCACAGCGGGTGGGCTGACTGTCGTCGCCGAAGACGGACTGGCCGTCGCAGCGGCGGGTGTGCTTGCGGCGCCGGCCGCAGCGGGTGCGATGACAAGAGTCTCCGGAGCCGGGCTGATGGTCGTGGCGGGAGTAGCGGCAGTCGCAGCGGGGGCGGCAGCGCCTGCGGCACAGTGTTCGGAGATCATGGTCAGGCCGGTGACGGCAAAGCTGTTCTCAGCAGCGCCGGAACTCGCGGTCCCACTTGTCTTGTTCCCTAAAAGACTTACGTCTTGGCCCAGATGTAGCTTGAGATCAACGCTGCTGGTGGTGATCTTGAGAATTTGATTCGTGCCGTCTTCTGCAACTGTGTAGTTGCCATCCGATCCACCCAGGCAGCCTTTAATAGTAGCCTGAATAGTAGCCTGGTCCGTGTTGCTGCCAGCGGCGGAAGTCTGCGCAAACCCCATGGTCACCAGCAGGGCCGATACAACTATCAGCAGGAATGCTCTTTTCATGGAATCCTCCTAAGATTCTCGCCTTGCGGCGACCTGAGGTTTCACTTGGGATTTGATCTTGCTGTTGGTCCTTACGCGGAACACTCACGCGTTGTGCACCGGTTGAGTTCCGGCCTGAGAACCTGGAGCATCCGGAGTGGAACATCACAAACCCTATCTGGTATGGATTTGGTTGTCTGTTCATAACCGCTCACATTCGATGAAACAGCATTCACCAAGAAAGATGAGAGTCGGACGAGGAGTCCCCGCGGTCGCAACGCACTGCGTCGTTGTGCGAAAGGGCTGCGATTCCGAGCTTCGGACAGCCTCACAACAACTCATCGCTATAAGGGAACTCCGCCCGGGAATTCGAATCCCTCTCCCTCCGCCATTTGAAATCTACGGGTCCCTCGGCTGCGCTCGTGCTGTTTCTGAGCAAATATCCAGTTTGCTTTTAAGGCCTTACTGGAATTGCTGACGCGCCGGAATCCGCGTGTTATCATTCCAGCCAAATTTTCGCGGGGGCCCGATTATGGAACGCGCGGCACTCTCATCCAATCTGTTTCGCTTCGGGTTATTCGAAGCCGATGTCGCCACCAATTCCCTTACCCGAAGCGGCGTGCGTATCAAGGTCCAAGATCAGCCTTTTCGCGTCCTAGTCACGCTATTGGAGCGGCCCGGCGAAGTCATCACGCGCGAGGAGTTGCGCCAGAAGCTGTGGCCTGAGGGCACCTATGTCGATTTCGACGGAAGCCTCAATGTCATTCTGAAAAAGCTGCGGTCAGCCATCGACGACGACTCCGAGAACCCGCGCTTTATTGAAACCGTGCCCCGGCGCGGATATCGCTTCATCGCACCGGTAGCAGCCAGCGCTGTGCGCACCGAATCATCTGCGCCAGCCGGCGCCGGTGAGACTGCAACCGTAACTCAGCCCGCGATCAAGTCACCTGATCTGCCAGAGAATCCCCGGTGGCGACACATCACATTGGTGGCCCCCGCGTTGGCCGTTTTGCTTGCAATCGCGATGGGCTGGGTAGTATGGCATCGGAAACAGCTCGTAATTGAGGCGCGCACTCAGGATCCACCGAAATCCGCGCCTGTTCGCATGCGAAAGTCCGTCGCGGTTTTGGGCTTTCACAATGTCTCGGGCAGAGTCACAGACGCGTGGCTCTCGACCGCATTCTCCGAAATGCTGAGCACGGAGCTGGCCGCAGGCCAACGACTGCGCCTGGTTTCAGGTGAGGACGTTGCCAATCTTCGGCTGTCTTCCCCGTGGTCGCAGACCGACACCCTCGACCACGAAACCACCGCGCGTATTGGCGGTGCGCTCGATAGCGACCTGCTGGTTTTGGGCTCGTACACGACCCAAGGCCAGGCTGATCGCGGGCAGGTGCGGTTAGACGTGCGGCTACAAGAGGCGAAGACGGGTGAGATCCTGTCGGAAGTCGCGGAGATCGGCGGCGCACAGGATTTGTTTCATCTGGTTTCACGAGTGGGCAGCGAGCTGCGAGATCGGTTGGGAGTCGGAGGACTTGACGATCCCGATCAGGCAGGCGTGCTGGCTTCGCTGCCTGAAAATCGTGAGGCCGCGCGGTTTTACTCGCTTGGAGTCGCAAAACTCCGCCAATTCGATGCTTTGGCTGCGAAAGATCTGCTGCAGCAAGCCTGCATTGCGGATCCGAAATTCTCGCTTGCGCATCTGATGCTGGCCCGGGCTTGGTCGCAACTGGGATACGAGCAGAAGCGGAAAGACGAGGCGAAAAAAGCTCTTGACCTCTCTACTGATCTGCCGCGAGTCGAGCAATTAGTGGTGCAGGGAGATTACTACGAGAGCCAAGCTGACCACGAAAGGGCTGCATCCACCTATCGCGTGCTGGTCCAGTTATTTCCAGACAGCGTGGAGTATGGATTGCTTCTTGCCAGCGCGCAGGTCGCGGGTGGTCACGCCAGCCAGGCAGCTGAGACGATTGCGCAACTGCGGCGTTTACCGAAGCCCGCTTCCGACGATCCTATGATTGATTTGGCCGATATTCGCGCCACGGCGAAGAACGATCCTGATCGTCTTGTCCTGATTCGAAGCGCTATGCGCAAAGCCGAGGCGCAAGGCAAAAAGCTGGTCTATGCGCAGGCGCGTAAAGAAGAATGCCTGAACTTGAATTATAGCGACTACCCTTATCAGGGCCGGCCTGCTTGCGAGGAGGCTTATAACCTTTTCCTGGCCGCAGGCAATCGCCTCGGGGCCGCCGATGCAGTGCGGCTCATGGCCGACATGGAAGGCTCGGAAGGTCACATGGAGCAGGCCATCGCGACTTATAAGCGCGCGCTGACGATGCTCGAGCAATTGGGCGAGCATTCCAAAACTGGGGCTGTCCTCAACAATATGGCAATTAATTTTGCCAACGAGGGAAAGCTTGATCGAGCCGAGCAATTGTATCGGCAAGCCAAGTTTCATTTTGAGCAGGCCGGAGACAAGGCTAATACTGCGACCGCGCTGGGCAACATAGCAGATATCCTTTATTTGCGCGGCGATCTTCCGGCGGCGGAGAAAATGTACGAGCAGGCGCTGGATATTGACAATTCGCTTGACCACAGCAGTCCCGGGTATCTGGACTTCCGGCTTGCTGATTTGAAATTGACCCAAGGCCATGTTCAAGACGCGCACCGGTTGGCACAACTGGGAGTGGACTCATTTCGAGCCAATCAAGGCGGGTACGGATATTTGTTAGAAGGCCTGATTGAAATGGGAGAAGTGCTAAAGGCCGAGGGCAATCTGCAAGGCGCTCGCCAGCAGTTCGAGTCTGCCCGCGATGTTGTGCAGAAAGCCGGAGACCAGGGCCTGGTCCAAGAAAGCCAGGCTGAGTTGGCCGATTTGGCAGCGGAAGAAGGACATGGTGATCAGGCGGAGTCGCTGATCCGTCCAGCGATTGCGGAGTTCGAAGAGGAGAAGAGCGACCCTGCATCTTCCGGTGCATACACAGTGTTGAGCCACGCGCTGTTGTTGCAGGGCAAGCTACCAGCAGCGCGCAATGCCGTCCAGCGCGCGGCCGAACTCAGCCTGACCAGTTCCGATCCCGCATTGAAGTTGCCAGCCGCGATTCAGCATGCGCGAGTCGAAATTGCAAGCGCAGGTCCTGGTGCAAGCGCCACCAGCGGGCCGTTGGCGGCTGCACGGCTGGAATTGCGCGCCGTGGTGGCGACCTCCAGAAAGTTGGGATACTACCAGCTTGAGTGTGAAGCTCGCATTCTGCTCGGAGAACTGGAAGTGAAGATTAGCCCCGTAACCGGTCGCTCGCAATTGAATACGCTGGCTTCAGAAACTCGCCGGCGCGGCCTCGAACTTCTTGCCCGCGACGCGGAGCAAGCTCTGAGCGGGAGTGCGACCGTGATAGCCGTTAACAAACCCGCTCCTTGAACCTTGGAGCTGTGATTTACGTCCGAGATTTCCCTGTTTTAAGCCGCAATCCATTCCTGCGCAGCCAGCGCCGCAAGTAATCTCTCCCTACAACACATTCAGCCAACGCCACTTAGCAAGTCATTCCCATATCAGGCTCAGTTCCTTTGACCGCATCCGCCCTGTGCGTTATTCATGCGGAAGTTTTTTCGGAGGTGGTCAGTATGCACAGAGTTTTGGTTTGCGGTTCCTTGATGCTTGCGTTCTTGGGTGTGACGCTGGCGCAACAATCTGTCCCAATGTCACCGGTGCAGGCGCCCAACCCGCTGACGCCTCAGGCGCCACAAAAACATCAGCCGCCCGCTCAGCCGCAGCCCGCGCGCGGGATTCCGAGGACGGCGCCCCAGCCTCTGACCAATATTCATGCGCCATACACCGGCACGCTTGAGGGCTACCTCTATTGGGACACGAGCGCGGTGCAACACAATCCGCCGTCCGCATGCAGTGGGCTCGCGGTAACGGTCAGCGTCGGAACGCCCCCGAGCGGCAGCACACCGACCTTTGAGCAGTTCACCCCGATCGGAACATTCAACACCTTCACCTATCTAAACAATGGCAACACGCTAGGCGTTTGCGCCTATTCCGTGAAGGTGCCGGTGGGGCAAGACCTTCGAGTTCAGGCTACCGTCACTTCATCGACGTTCTCGCAGGCAGTCGCGCCGGTAACGCCTCCCACTGCAAACAATCCGAACGCGCCCATCAAGATCGTCAGTGGACAATGC
>Ga0209580_10000466_pt1 | contig 22265 bp, 23 predicted proteins | sample Coa_R1_5_FD_187153 | JGI IMG/M metagenome (GOLD analysis project Ga0209580, IMG submission 187153) | Surface soil microbial communities from Centralia Pennsylvania, which are recovering from an underground coalmine fire - Coalmine... | ecosystem: Environmental > Terrestrial > Soil >... | reverse complement strand
TCCGGCCGACGGGCGATCCGGCCATCCGCCACCTGATCGATCACGGGTTCCAGGCGTTCAACGCGGGCCGATTGTCCGAGGCATGTCACATCTTCGCGGACCGCATGCTCGCGAAGAAGAACGACACGACCATCGGCCTCACCATCGCGGGCGCGATGACGCCCGCCGGCCTCGGCGGATGCGTCATCGAGATGATGGAGCGCGGCCTGATTGATTTCCTGATCAGCACCGGCGCGAACCTCTATCACGACCTCCACTACGCGCTGAACTTCACCCTGCGGCGCGGCTCGCCGTTCCTCGACGATCGCGACTTGTTCGCGGCCGGCGTCATCCGCATTTACGACGTCCTGTTTCCTGCGACGGTCCTCCTCGAAACCGACGCGTACATTCGTGAGTTTCTCGTGCGCTCCGGCCTCCGTGGCCCGATCGCGACCTCCGAGTTCCACTACCGCCTCGGCGAGGACCTCCGGAAGATGCGGCCGGGCTGCGAGGAGTACTCGGTGGTCGCGCGCGCGGCCAAGCTCGGCGTGCCGATCTACACGTCGTCTCCCGGCGATAGCTCGATCGGCATGAACGTCGCCTGGCACGAGTTGATGAACGACAGCACGTTGATGATCGATCCGAACCTCGACGTGAACGAGGTGTGCGCGATCGTCCTCGCCGGCAAGAAGAACGGCTGCGTGATCCTCGGCGGCGGATCGCCGAAGAACTTCTACCTGCAGGGGCAGCCGACCCTGTGGGAGGTCTATGGCATCCCCAAGGGCGGGAACGAATTCTTCATCCAGATCACCACCGACCAGGTCGTCTGGGGCGGCCTCTCCGGCGCCACGCCCTCGGAGGCCGTCAGCTGGGGCAAGGTGAATCCGGGCGTGCTGCCGGACACCGTCGTCGCGTACTGCGATTCGACGATCGCGTTTCCCCTCTTCTGCGAATACGCGATCGGCAGCCCGAACGGCCAGCGGCCGCGAAAGGCGCTCTACCATCGGCGCGCGGCGCTCGTCGCCGAGCTCAAGCGGCGCGGCAAGGCGGCGCACCAGAAGCGGAGGCGCTCGTCCAAGTAGCCAATGCGCACACTCGCATCCGCCCTGAGCCCGATTGCGGCAGACCTCGCCAATGCCCCGCGCGTCTACGTCGACGCGAACGTGCCCCTCGGCCTCGTCACGTTCATGCGCCGTCGCTTGGCGTGGGATGTGCTCTTCGTGCTCGAGGATCCCGACCTCCGGCGGGCACCCGACCGCGACCACTTCGAGCATGCGCTCGACTACGGCCGGACGCTCATCACGCTCGATTTCGATTTTCTCGACGACCGTCGCTTCCCGCCGTCCGCCAGTCCCGGCGTCATTGTGCTGTCGGCGCCCGACGAGCGGGCCCTGCGCCGCCTCCTCACCCATGCCGACCGCGAGTGGCTGCGCCCGGCCACACCTGGCGTGCTGCCCCTGCGCGGCCGGAAGATGACCTTGACGCCGTGACCCGCACGGTGTTCCGCGGTGGCGACGTCGTGTTGTCCGACCGCCTCGCCGAGCGGCACTCCCTCATCGTCGAAGCAGATCGCGTGGTCGGGATCGTCGCCGGAGCACCGACCGGCGCGGCCGGCGATCGGGTCGTCGACGTGACAGATGGGGTGGTCGTGCCGGGGTTCGTGGATGTGCACGTCCACGGCGTGGCCGGGTACGACGTGCTCGACGGGGCGGGGGCCGTCGAACGCGTCAGCCGGATCCTGCCGCGCTTCGGCGTGACGGCGTTCTGTCCGACGAGCGTCGCCTGCTCGGCCGCCTCGCTCGAGGTCTTTCTGGCGGAAGTGGCGCGACTGCGCGCGGCCGATGGGCCCCGCGCGCGAGTCATCGGAGCGCACCTCGAGAGCAGTTTCCTCAACCACGCTTTTCGCGGCGCCCAGCCGGCGGAGTGGTTGCGAACGCCTGCCGATGGAGGGGAAGTCCTCGCCGTGATGGACCATCACCGCCACGCCGTGGCGATCGTGACGCTGGCGCCGGAGATCGAAGGCGGTCCGGCGCTCCTCGATGAGCTCGTGCGCAAGGGCATTCGTGTGTCGCTCGGCCACTCGGGCGCGACCTGGGACGAGGCCCAGGCCGCGTTCGACAGCGGCGCGGCGCGGATCACCCATCTCTTCAATCGCATGCCCCCGATGACCCATCGGGAGCCGGGTATGGTGGGCGCCGCGCTCGCGCGCGAGACCGTGGTCGTCGAGCTCATCGGCGACGGCCAGCACATCCACCCGGCGATCATGCGAATCGTGTGGGCCGCCAAGGGCGCAGCTCGCGTCATTGCCGTCACTGATGGCACGGCCGGTTCGGGCCTGCCTCGCGGATCAGTCGCAACCCTGGGTGGCCGGCTGGTTCGCGTGGACGACGTGGCGCGGCTCGACGACGGCACGATCGCTGGAAGCGTGGCGACCATGGATCAGGTCCTTGCCCGATGGGCGAAGGACGTCGGGGTCGGGATAGTCGACGCCGCGGTCATGTGCGCGACGACGCCGGCCGCCGACGTTCGACGACCCGAGCTCGGCCACTTATCGCCCGGCGCTCAGGCCGACTGTGTCGTCCTCGACCGCGAGCTTCGCGTGCGGGAGACGTGGATTGCCGGTACGTGCGTGTACCAAAAGTGAAACCCGGGCGGCTCACCCCTGCCGCTTGCGGCAGACAAAACGCCTCGGCGATAATCGAGATGTCCTCCGGAAAGCGATCGCCGATGCGTGGCCGCGTGTCTCTGCTGATGGCTGGATGGCTCGTTCTCGGGCTGGCCTGGTCGTCGTCCGCCCAGGGGCCGGCCGCGACCGGCTTCCCCAGTACCGAGCTCGTCGGGACCTGGAAACTGGACCGAGCCAAGACCAAGGACGGCCAGGACGTCTGGAAGCGCCGGCTCGACGCCCTGCGCGCCGCGCAGGAAGCCGATCCTGATGCCGGCAGCGTGTTCAACCTTCGAACCAGCCACGCGCCCTACAGCGGTGATTGGCAGCTGCGATCGGCGATGCGCGACCTGCTCGAGGTCGCCGAACGTCTGTCGTTCCGCATCTCGTCCGACTCGGTGACGATCACGGACGATCTGCAGCGCGCCCTGACTTTCGCCACGAGCGGCACCAAAGAGAAGCGTCAGCTCGCGGCGACCGAATTCAATGTTCGGACGCGTTTCACAGGCGGCGCCCTCACGCAACAGATGACGGTGGACGAGCTGGTAATGACGGAAGTCTATCTGCCGAGCGAGGACGGGCGTGAGATGCTCGTCTCGATTTCCGTGGACAAACCCGATTTCGAACCGCCCCTCAAGACCATCATGCGGGTCTACACCCGCGTGGATTGACGACCGTCCTCTGCCGCGGCGCCCATTCCCATTCGCACATTCCGGCATTCACACCTTCGCTCGTTCACACATTCACTCATTGCGCTCAGCAGAACCCCTTAGCGCCACACGCCCTGGTACACCGTTTCGTCAGCGACGTGGGCCTCGCGAAACGCGTCAATCCGTTCGCGACACTTGCTGCACCGCCCGCAGTGCTGGTTCCCCTGTGGGTTCATGCACGAAAGCGTGAGCTCGAGCGGCACGCCGAGCTCGCGCCCGAGAAGGACGACGTCCGCCTTGTGCATCGTCGCGAAGGGCGCGGCGAGCGCGAAGGGCCGACCGAGCCCGAGTGACAGCGCCCGCGCCATCGTCTCGAAGAATACCGGCGTCGCATCGGGAAACGGATTGCCGGAGAGCGGGCCGAGTGCCAGCCGCTCGATGCCGAGGCGCGCCGACAGCACGGCCGCCTTCGAGACGAGCACGATGTTCCGGCCTTCCAGATAGACGTCTTCGTCCGGGGTGTCGTAGGCGGGCGGAGACCCGGTGATCGCCCAGTGCGTCGGCGGGTACACGTCGCGCATGTCCACCGACAGCGTGATGACCGGCTGCGCCCGGCCGGCGAAGGGCGCGCCCGCGAGGAGGCGGGCAATGGTGACCGCCTCGGCGCTCTCCCAGGCGAGACCGGCGCGGACGTGGATCGGTTGCACCTCGCCCGCGCCGAGCTCGCTCGCCAGGAGCACCGCACTGTCGAGACCGCCGGAGAAGAGAACGCCCGTGTGCGCCATAGACTCGAAGACTCGAAGTCCCTCTCCGGTAAGGTACAGTGTGGCCATGTATCTCGTCACCAAGCGGATCGAGTTCTGCTATGGCCATCGGCTCCTCGACTACGACGGCATTTGCAAGCATCCGCATGGCCACAACGCGATTGTCGAAGTGGATGTCCGGACGGACCGGCTCGACGAACGCAACATGGTGGCCGATTTCTCGGACGTCAAGCGGATGGTCAAGGGGTGGATCGATCGCGAGCTGGACCACAAGATGATCCTTCGCCATGACGATCCCCTCGTCGCGCCCCTGCGAGCCCTCGGGGAGCCCGTCTTCACGCTCGAAAGCAACCCGACCGTCGAGCGCATCGCCGAGCTGATCTTCGAGATGGCGCGCGACAGCGGTCTCGACGTCGCCGCCGTCCGCGTCTGGGAGACGCCGTCGTCGTTCGCGACGTACTCCAAACCGTAGCTCGGCCGTCCAGCCTCAAGACCTCCCCTTCCAGGCTCCCGGCCTTCCAGCCTCCCAGCCTTACTGCGCTCGTAAGAGCAGCACCGGCACGCTGACTTTGTGTCGCACCGCGTCCGCAGTCGTGCCGTGCAGAACGTCCGAGAGGAAGCGATGGCCGTGGGTGGACATCGCGATGAGATCGACATCCTGTTCGGCGGCGACCTTCACCAGCTCGCTCGCCGGATCGCCCATCGCGAGCCGCGTCGTTACCGTCAATCCGCGGCTCGTCAGCTCGCGCTTGAGATCTTCGAGGTAGGCGCGGTCCGCCTGCATTTCCTCTGACTCGCGCAGGTCCAGCTGGTTGAAGTACCGCGCCGCCCACCCGTCGGCGACGTGCACGAGGAGCAGGCGCGCGTCGGTGCCCTCGGCGAGCCGCACGACGTGTTCGAGGATCGTGCGGTCCGCCGGCGAATGCTCGACGGCCACGAGAATGTGCCGGTACATGGCGGTGGTCATACGATCGTCTGATAGAGCAGCCACACGTTCAGCACGATGATCGCGGCGGTGGTCAGCCAGGCGAGTGACGAGAGCCATCGCGGGTTCACGAACGTGCCCATGAGGCGCCGATCGCTCGTGAAGATCACGAGGGGCACGACGGCGAACGGCAATTGCATGCTCAAGATCACCTGACTGAGGATGAGCAGGGAGTTCGTCCCGCGCTCGCCATACAGGATGACGACGATGAGCGCCGGCGTGATGGCGATGAGTCGCGTGATGAGCCGGCGGAGCCAGGGCCGGAGCCGGAGGTTGATGAAGCCCTCCATCACGATCTGGCCGGCCAGCGTCCCGGTCAGGGTGGCGTTTTGGCCCGAGCAGAGGAGCGCAATGGCAAACGCCGCGCTCGCCACGCTCGTGCCGAGAAGCGGCGTGAGGAGCTGATAGGCGTCGCCGATGCTCGCCACGCTGTCGTGGCCGCGGCCGTGGAAGGTCGCCGCGGCCATGACGAGGATCGCCGCGTTGATGAAGAGCGCCGACATGAGCGCGAACGAGGAGTCGATTGTGGCGAATCGAATGGCCTCGCGCTTGCTGGCTTCGGTGTCCAGGTACTGCCGCGTCTGTACGATCGAAGAGTGCAGATACAGGTTGTGCGGCATGACCGTGGCGCCGAGAATGCTGATCGCGATGTAGAGCATGTCGCGGTCGCGGACGAGGTCCAGGTGCGGCACGAGGCCTGCCGCGAGCCCGGCGACGCTCGGCCGGGCAAGCCAGATCTCCACCGCAAAGGCGCCGGCGATCGCCAGGATGAGGCCGATGACGAGCGCCTCGACGTACCGAAAACCGCGGTGCTGCAGGTAGAGCACGATGAGGACGTCGAGCGACGTCAACGCCACGCCCCAGGCGAGCGGGAGGCCGAAGAGGAGTTGGAGCGCAATCGCCGCGCCGATGACCTCGGCGAGGTCGCAGGCGGCAATGGCGATCTCGCACACGATCCAGAGCATCACCGTCGTCGTTCGCGAATAGCGGTCGCGGCAGGCCTGCGCGAGATCGCGTCCGCTCGCGATGCCGAGCCGCGCGGCCAGCGCCTGCAGCAGGATCGCCATGAAGTTCGAAATCGCGATGACGCTCAGCAGGCGGTAGCCGTAGCGGGCGCCGCCCGCCAGATCCGTGGCCCAGTTGCCAGGGTCCATGTAGCCGACCGCGACGAGATAGCCGGGACCGGCGAAGGCCAGGAGCTTCCGCCAGACACCAGCGCCGGCCGGAATCGGTATCGACTTGTAGACCTCGGGCAGCGACGCGGTGGACCGCGTGATCACGCTCGGCCCCGAGGTCTGCGGATCAAGAGGCATGGGGCTCCTGTCATTATGATGCGAACGTGGACGACCGGACTTCGCTCGAAACGGCGTTCGACTCGCCCGAGGCGAAGCGCCGGCACGTGCGCCAGCTGTTTCAGACGATTGCCGATCGCTACGACGTGATCACACGGCTGTTGTCCTGGGGCCGCGATCGCCACTGGAAGACGCGACTCCTGGATCTGGTCGGCGTGTGGAAGGGCGCCCGCGTGCTCGACCTGGCGTGTGGAACCGGCGATTTGGTGTTCGGCGCCGTCGAGCGCGGCGCCGAAGCGACGGGCCTCGACATCACCCCGCGCATGGTCCAGATCGCGCAAGCGAAGCCGACGATGCATCCCACGAAGATGCACTGGCTTGTCGGCGACATGACCGCCTTGCCGATCACGTCAGCGTCCTTCGACCTGGTGACGACCGGCTATGGCCTGCGGAACGTGCCCGACCTGCCCAAGGCCATCGCGGAGATCCGTCGCGTACTCAAGCCGGGCGGCTTCCTCGGGTCGCTCGACTTCAATCGACCGGACGCGCCCTGGGTGCGGACCGTGTATCTCACGTATCTCCGGATTGTGGGCGCAACGCTCGGTTGGGTGCTCCATCGCGACCCGGATACGTATCGCTACATCCCGGAGTCGATCGCGCGCTACCCGGGCGCCGAGGGAGTCGCCGACCTGTTGCGCGCGGCCGGATTCCTCGACGTCCGCGTCACGGCCGTCCTGGGCGGCCTGATGACGATCCACATCGCTCGGCGATGACGCCGGCTACGGTCTCGCGGGCACGAGGCGGAAACGGCGGCGGCACGAGGGTTGTCTGTACAATGGCAGGCGAGGCCGCCTGACGATGGACGTGTCCGACCTGCGCAAGCGCATCATCCACGCGCTCGACGATGCCCGAAAAGAGGCCACCGATCGGCGGCGGTCGGTCGACGATGCACGCGCGGCGTTCGAGACGTTCCTCGAACGGGTGGCCGGCCCGCTCTTCAAGCAGGCCACCACAGTCCTCCGGGGCGAGGGTCACGATTTCACCCTGCATACGCCGGTGGACTCCGTCCGCCTGGTGCCGGATCGATCGCCCCAAGAATTCATTGAAGTCGAGCTGCACGTCGACGGCGGGATCCCGCACGTCATCGGCCGCACCCAACTCCTCCGCGGCGGCAAGGATCCCCTGGTCGAAGAGCGGCCCCTGGCCGCCGGTAAAGCCATCTCAGAACTGACGGAGAACGACGTGACGGCCTTTCTCGTGAAAGAGATCCCGAGGCTCGTCAGCAGGCATTGACTCCCAGCCTCCCGGCCTTCGAGCCCCGAGCCTTCCCGCCTTCCCGCCTTCAAGCCTGTCTAATCACCCCCGCCAGCCGCATGCGTTCGATCGCGTCCTCGTCGAGGCCGGCGTCCTCACGGAGAACGGCGCGCGTGTGCTGACCGAGGAGCGGCGGCGCCGCGCGCACCGCGCCTGGCGTGTCCGAGAGCTTCACCGGAATGCCGAGCACGTCGAGCGCGCCGATCGTCGGATGCGCGACACGCGCGACCATGTCCCGGGCGGCAATTTGCGGATCGGTAAGCGCCTCGTCGATCGTCCGGACGGCGCCGGTCGGGACGCCGGCCGCGCGGAGCATCGCAATCCATTCGTCGCGTCGGCGACCCGCGATCGCGCTCGCCAGACGCGGCCGGAGCGTCGCATAGGCATGAACGCGACCCGCGTTGGTGGCGAGCGTCGCGTCCGCGGCCAGATCCGTGAGGCCGGCGGCCCGGCAGAACGTGAGCCAGAGAGCATCGGACCCAATCGCCAGGATCAGCATGCCGTCCGCGGCCTGAAACGCGTCGTACGGCGCAATGGACGCATGGCGATTGCCCGCGCGGGTCGGAGCGGTGCCGGTCGTGAGATACCGCTCGGCCTGATACGTGAGCAGGGCTGTCACGGCATCGAGGAGCGCGACATCGACGAGTTGGCCCCGACCGGTGCGGCCGCGCGCGATGATCGCCGCGAGCAGTCCCTGGAAGGCAAACATTCCCGCCGCCAAATCGGCGACGGCGACGCCCAGGCGAATCGGCGGGCCGTCGGGCGTGCCGGTGACGCTCATCAAGCCGCTCTCCGCCTGCGCGACCGCGTCGTAGCCGGCTTCGTGGCGGCGAGGTCCGGTGCGCCCGAAGCCCGAGATCGAGACGTAGATCAGGCTCGGGTGCTTCGCCGCCACGTCCGCGTATCCGAGTCCGATCGCGTCGAGCGTGCCGGGGCGGAAGTTCTCGACGACGACGTCGGCGCGCGTGAGAAGACGGTCGAGGGCCGCGCGGCCCTCGGGGCGCTTGAAATCGAGCGCGACGCTTTCCTTGTTCCGATTGATGCTGAGGAAGTACGCGCTCTCGCCCTCCGTGAAAGGTGGTCCCCAGCCGCGGGTGTCGTCGCCGCTCGTGGGATGTTCGATCTTGATGACGCGCGCGCCCAGGTCGGCCGCGAGCATCGTGCAGTACGGGCCCGCGAGGACGCGCGAGAGGTCGAGAATCGTGAGGCCGGTGAGTGGCGCGCCGCTCATCGCGACCTCGCCGGCCGGCCCGCTCCGTGCCGCGCACGCTTCGCGACGGTCACCAGATCGCTGACGAGCGCATAGGCCGTCTTCTCGAGTCCGCCGTCGCGCTGGGTGATCACGATTCGTCCGGCCGGCCATGTGTCGATCTCGATCGCGTTGCCCTGGCCATCGAGCGACGCCAGCGGATCGGTCGGCTCGAGCTCCTGAAGTTCGACCGCCGCATCGACGACGTCGCCGGTTCGGGCCGCGCGGGCGACCAGCTTGAGGCGCCGACCCTGGGCGAGGACGGACCCGATGCGAGTCGCGGTCTTCGCCGAAATGCCCTCACGCCGGATGGTTCGCGGCGTGATGCCGGCATCCAGCCAGACGTTCGCGAGGACCGCCGTCTTCGCGGCGGCGTCCCACCCGTCGATGTCGAGGGACGGATCGGCCTCCGCGACGCCCTCTGCTTGCATGCGGGCGAGGGCATCGGCAAACGAGGCGCCGCCCTCCATCGCCGTCAAGATGTGATTCGTCGTGCTGTTGATGACGCCCCGGAACCCTCGAATCGTTGCCGCCGGCAGACACTCGCGCACGAGACTCAGCACTGGAATCCCGTCCATGACCGCGCCTTCGAAGAGAAACGACAGGCCGGCGGCCTCGGCCTCGCGACTGAGCGCGGCATAGGCGAAGGCGGCCGGACCCTTGTTCGCGCTGATCACATGGGCACCGCCGGCAAGGCCCGCCCGTACGTGCGAGATCGCCGGTTCGCCCGACCGGACGTCGAGCGGAGTCGTCTCAACTAGTAAGCGGGTCTCGGCCGTCAGGGAGCGAAGCCGGGCGGTGTACTCGCGGGCGGGGGACGCTCGTGACGTACGGACGTCGCCTAGAGCGATCGACCGCGCGGCTTGGAAGGGGTCGAGACCCGCCTCGTCGAATACCAGTCCGCCATGGCGCGTGGCGACGCCCACGACGGTCGGTTCGATGCCGAGCGCCGACAGGGCCGATCGGGATGCTTCGAGCAATCGGACGAACCGCTGCCCGACGTGCCCAAACCCGACCAGCAACAACGGAATCTGCATGATGCGCGCCGGCGCAGCACGGCGCGCGGCGGCGTAGAGTGTACTGGAGGCCCGGCGTGAACGTCGCCGGGTCGCCAGCATATTGAAGGGCCCCGCATGTCCCCGATTGTCGCGACCACGTTGATTGCCGCCTCTGCGCTCCTCGCGAGCCCGCCGGCCGCCGACGCGCGCCAGGCTTCACCGCCCGTGCCGACCGTGGTGACTGCCGGCGAGGCCGTTCAGAAACGCGCGCCCGATCGGGCGTGGGTTCGGGTCGCCACCGATGCGCACGCCCCGAAGCCCGTCGACGCGCGCCGACTGGGGGCTCAGGCGATGACCGACGTCCAGGCAGCGCTCAAGGCGACCGGCCTCGCCGCCGACGCGATTCGGACCGTGGCCTATTCGTTGCAGCCCGAGATGGCGCGGAACAACGGGCGCGCGACTGTCACGGGCTACATCGCGCACAACCAGATCGAAATCCGTGTGGACGACTTGGATCGGCTGCCCGACGTGCTCGACGCGGCAAACACGCCCAAGAACGTCTCGCTCACAATCGACGGGCCTCGGTTCGACCTCAAGGATCGCGAGACCGTCGAGCGCGAGGTCCTCGCGTCAGCGGTCGAGAACGCGATGGCGCGGGCCCGGGCGATGGCCGAGGGCGCCAAGGTGACGCTCGGCGCCATCCAGAGCATCGAGAATCAGACCCCGCCGTCCGAGCCGATGCCCATGCCGATGGCCAGAAGTCTTGCGGTCGTCTCGGGCGGCGGTGAGGCTTCGGTAACGCCCGTGACACCCGGCGAGATCGAAATCCTCGCGCGGGTCACCGTCTCGATCGCCATCCGGTGACGGTCCCGCCATCTGAATGCTCTCATTCACCCATTCACGATTCACTCATGCCATTCACTCATTCACCCATTCGCGCATGGCCCCATTTGACTCTGGAGAGTCCTCTCCCTCACCGAGCCCCGGCAGTTCGGGCTTGGTGATCTCACGGATCTCGACTTCCCGCGTCGAGAGCGGCGCCAGGGCGCTCGCATTCGGCACCTGCAATTCCTGAAAGCGCTTCACCGACGGCATCACGCGGCTGTTGAAGGACGCCACCGCCTCGTTGTACGCCTTCATCGCCTGTTGCACCCCCTGGCCGACGCGATCGAAATGCTCCACGAGCTTGACCAGACGATCGCAGAGTTCGCGTCCGGCGTCCTGGATGGCTTCCGTGTTCCGGGCGATCGCATGTTGTTGCCACCCGAACGCGACGGCACGAAGGAGCGCCAGGAGCGTCATGGGCGTGGCGAGCACGACGTGCTCCTTCACCGCGAACTCGAGGAGCTCGCCGTCGCGCTCGAACGCCGCCGACAACAGTGGCTCGAGCGGCAGGAACATGACCACGAACTCGGGGGCCGGATTGAACTGATCCCAGTACTTCTTGGCCCCGAGCGCGCGGATGTGCCCCTTGACCTGGGCCGCGTGGTCGTCGAGCGCGCGTGCCCGCGCCGTCTCGTCGGCCGCGTCTGTGAGCCGCATGTAGGCGTCAATTGGCACCTTCGCGTCGATCACGATGTGGCTGCCGCCAGGCAGGCGGACCACGAGGTCGGGGCGGAGGCGGGCATCCTCGGGCCCGCCGAGCACCTGCACGTCGAAGTCGCAGTGCTCGACCATGCCCGACAACTCGACGATGCGCTGCAGCTGCACCTCGCCCCACTTGCCGCGCACGTTCGGTGAGCGGAGCGATCGCGTGAGGCCCTCGGTGGCTTGCCGCAAGTGCTCTTGCGTCTCGGCGAGCGAGCCAAGCCGCGCTGCGACGTCGCGAAATGACCCCTCCCGCGCCTTGTCGACTTCGGCGAGGTGCGACTGAACGCGTCCGAGGGCGTCCTTGACGGGCTCGAGGAGTGTCGTCGCGTTGAGCATGAAGTCTTTGCGGTTCTCGCGGAGCGCGTCCTGGGAGAGCGCCGAGAACGCATCCTTCATGTTGGCTTGCGAGGCGGAATGGGCGGCGCGCTCGTCCTCGAGGCGGCGACGGGCATCGGCCAGTTCGGCCTCGAGGCGCGCGCGATCGGCGACGAGCCGCTGCCGCGAAAAGAGCGCGACGACCGCCGTGACGGCCAGCCCCAAAGCGAACGCCACCAGGAAGGTCGACATCGACATCATTGTCCGCTAGCGCCAGCCGGACGGGTCCGGTTTCCACAAGTTTGGGAGAAAATGGGGACAGGTCTGGTCACACCTGCCCCCGAACAGGCCCCAACCGTGGAAACCGCACCCGTCCCCCTCCGTTATCACCGGCAGATGATCCTGCCTGAACTGGGGATTGAAGGGCAGCGCAAGCTACGCGCCGGTCGCGTCCTCATCGTCGGTGCCGGCGGGCTCGGATCGCCTGCAGCCCTGTATTTGGCGGCCGCTGGCGTCGGCAGAATGGGCCTGGTCGATTTCGACGCCGTCGACGAGACGAACCTCCAACGGCAGATTCTCTATGGCGCCGCCGACGTCGGCCAGCCAAAGCTCGCGGCGGCCTCGTCACGCCTGCGCGGCTTGAATCCCGACGTCGACGTCGTCTGTCACGAAGCGCCGTTCGGCGTGGACAACGCCCTCGCCCTCGTCCGCGCCTACGACGTCGTCATCGACGGCACAGACAATTTTCCGACGCGATACCTCGTCAATGACGCGTGTGTGATGGCCGGGACTCCGAACGTCTACGGCAGCGTGTTCCGCTTCGAGGGACAGGCCTCGGTGTTCGCGACGCCGCAAGGCCCGTGCTATCGGTGTCTCCATCCGGAGCCGCCCCCGGCAGGGCTGATTCCGAATTGCGCGGAGGCCGGCGTGCTCGGCGTCCTGCCGGGCCTCATCGGCACCGTGCAGGCGACCGAAGCCATCAAAATGCTCACGGGGATCGGCGACGGCCTCATCGGCCGCGTGCTGCTCTACGATGCCTTGCGTTTGCGGTTTCGCGAAATCGTGTTGCCACGTGACCCAGCGTGTCCTGTGTGCGGGGACGCGCCGACGATTCGGACGCTGGTCGCCTACCGAGATGCGTGCGAGACCCGGACGGACGTCGACATGACGGTCGAGGAGCTGCACCAATGGCGGCGTGACGAGCGGTCGCACGTCCTCGTGGACGTACGCGAGCCGTCGGAAGCGGCCATTTGCAGGATCGACGGCTCCGTACTCGTGCCTCTCGCTTCGTTGCCGGTGCGCCTCGCCGACTTGCCGACCGATCGGCCCATCGTCGTGCACTGCAAGGGCGGCGGCCGGAGCGCCCGCGCGACAGCTATGCTCCGCGCGCAAGGGTTCGACGCGCACAACCTGACCGGCGGCATCGCGGCGTGGACCGATCGCATCGATCCTACGTTGAGGAGATATTGACCTGACAGCGTAAGCCCTTGATAGCAAGTATCTTAGCTGCGCCGATCACCCTGACTGTGTTGGCTGAGGCTTGCCCGACCAAGATGGTCGGAGATAAAATGGACCTGTTCGGTCGGATATCACCGGCCACGCCCCTTATGCTGAGGCTCTCGAAGAAAGCCGATTACGCGCTCCTCGCCATGCGCCATTTGGCCGCCCAGGCGACGGGAATCGCCGTACCGGCGCGGGAGTTGGCGGAGACCTATTCGATTCCGCCGGAGCTGCTCGCGAAGGTGCTGCAGAAGCTGGTCCGGGCGCGGATGCTCGAATCGCAGCACGGCACGCGCGGCGGCTACGTGCTCGCGCAGCCGGCCCGCGCCCTCTCGGTGGCGGACGTGATTCAGTCGATCGACGGGCCGCTGACGGTCACCGCCTGTTCCGACACCGATCACAGTTGCGATCAGTACGCCCGCTGCAATATTCGCGATCCGCTCTGGCGCATCAAAGATCGCATTGTCTCGGCGCTTGCGGCGACGTCAATTGCCGATTTGGCGGTTGACTTCTCACATCGGCCGGCCGGAGTGGAAATGGCCGTCGGGGTCTGGCCCAGCAGCCGAAAGGCCGGCCTGACCCCTTGATACACGGCGTCTGGCCCTGCCCCCGAGGCGGGCCTGACCCCCTGACGCACGGGGTCTGGCTCTGCCGCCGAAAGGCGGGCCTGACCCCTTGACGAGCGCTAGAAGGAGCCGATGATTACCGTCACCGAAACCGCCGCCACACACATCCACAAGCTGCTGGCCAAGCAGGCGATGGAGGCGGGTGGTCTGCGCGTCGGCGTGAAGGCCGGCGGATGTTCCGGATTCGAGTACGTCTTCGAGTGGGAAGCCGCGCCGCGCGATCACGACCTCGTCTTCGAGGGACCGCAGGGCGTGCGGGTGTGGATCGACCCTCGCAGTCACCGCCTGCTCGACGGCACGACGCTCGACTACGACACGAGCCTGCTCGCCCGCGGTTTCGTCTTCGAGAACCCGAACGCCAAAAGCACCTGCGGGTGCGGCGTGTCATTCACGGTCTAGACACATGAGCACCTCCACCGAAACCATCGAGCAGCTCGCCAATACCGAATACAAATACGGGTTCGAGACCACCCTCGAGACCGACTCGTTCGAGCCGGGGTTGAACGAAGACGTGGTCCGTCGCCTGTCGGCGATCAAGAGAGAGCCCGAATGGCTCCTCGAGTTCCGCCTGAAGGCGTTCCGTGCCTGGCAGGGGATGACCGAGCCGCGCTGGCACAACCTGAAGATCGCGCCGATCGATTACCAGGCCGCCAGCTATTACTCGGCGCCCAAGAAGAAGCCGGAATTGAAGAGCCTCGACGAGGTCGATCCCGAGGTGAGGAAGACATTCGATCGGCTCGGCATTCCGCTCGAGGAGCAGAAGCTGCTGTCCGGCGTGGCTGTCGACGCCGTGTTCGACAGCGTGTCGGTCGCGACGACGTTTCGATCGAAGCTGGCCGAGCTCGGCATCATTTTTTGCTCCTTCTCCGAGGCGGTGCACGACCATCCCGATCTGGTGAAGAAGTATCTCGGCTCCGTCGTGCCGTACACCGACAACTTCTACGCGACGCTGAACTCCGCCGTGTTCAGTGACGGCTCGTTCGCCTACATCCCGAAGGGCGTCCGCTGCCCGATGGAGCTGTCGACCTATTTCCGCATCAACGCGCGCAACACGGGGCAGTTCGAGCGGACGCTGCTGATTGCCGACGAGGGCGCGCACGTGAGTTATCTCGAAGGCTGCACGGCGCCGATGCGCGACGAACACCAGCTCCATGCCGCGGTCGTCGAATTGGTCGCCCTCGACAACGCGACGATCAAGTACTCCACCATTCAGAATTGGTACCCCGGCGACAAAGACGGCAAGGGCGGCATCTACAACTTCGTGACCAAGCGCGGCCGCGCGATGATGCACTCGAAGATCACGTGGACGCAGGTCGAGACGGGCTCGGCGATCACCTGGAAGTACCCGAGCTGCATTCTCCAGGGCGACTACGCGATCGGCGAGTTCTACTCCGTGGCGACGACGAACAACCGGCAGCAGGCGGATACCGGGACCAAGATGATTCACCTCGGGAAGCACACCCGCAGCACGATCGTGTCGAAGGGCATCTCGGCGGGTCACGGGCAGAACACGTATCGCGGGGCCGTGAAGATCGCGAAGCACGCGACCGGGGCGCGGAACTACTCGCAGTGTGATTCCCTGCTCATCGGGGACCAGTGCGGCGCCCACACGTTTCCGTATCTCGAGATCAAGAACACATCCGCGAAAGTGGAGCACGAGGCCTCGACGTCGAAGATCGGCGAGGACCAGCTCTTCTATTGCCGTCAGCGCGGGATCTCGATGGAAGACGCCGTCAACATGATCGTCAGCGGCTTCTGCAAGGAAGTCTTCCGCGAGCTGCCGATGGAGTTCGCCGTCGAAGCGCAGAAGCTGCTTGCGATTAGCTTGGAAGGCTCGGTGGGATAGTGGACGCCGCGTGGGGCCAGCGTAGCGAGCCCCGAAGCGTGACGACAAGCGCGGGGGTGGGGCCCCGCGCAAGAGGAAAAAGAATTACACATGCTCCTAACAGTCAAGAACCTCCGCGTGCGCGCCGAGGGCAAAGAGATCCTGAAAGGCCTCGACCTCCGCGTGGACGCCGGCGAGGTGCACGCCATCATGGGCCCGAACGGCTCGGGCAAGAGCACGCTTGCCCGCGCCCTGTCCGGACATCCGGCGTACGAGGTGACCGACGGCGCCGTGACCTACAAGGGCCAGGACCTGCTCGCGATGTCGCCCGAAGAGCGCGCCTGCGAGGGCGTGTTCATGGCCTTTCAGTACCCGGTCGAAATCCCCGGCATCAACAATACGTACTTCCTGAAGGCGGCCTACAACGCGATCCACAAGCACCGCGGCGAGCCCGAGCTCGACGCCGTCGAGTTCATGCAGCTCGCGCGCGCGAAGGCGAAGGCGCTCGAGCTCGATCCGGCGATGCTCAGTCGATCGGTGAACGAGGGGTTTTCGGGCGGCGAGAAGAAACGCAACGAGATCTTTCAGATGGCCGTCCTCGAGCCGACGCTCGCCATTCTCGACGAGACGGACTCCGGCCTCGACATCGACGCGCTGAAGATCGTCGCGCACGGCGTGAACGCCCTTCGCCATCCCGACCGCGCGATCGTGGTGGTGACCCACTACCAGCGCCTGCTGAACTACATCGTGCCGGACGTGGTGCACGTCCTGACCGATGGCCGAATCGTGCGGTCAGGGGGCAAGGAACTGGCGCTCGAGCTGGAAGCGAAGGGCTACGGCTGGGTCGAGAAGGCGGCGAGCTAGCATGGCGGCGGTCGCTGAGCGGCACGAAGCCCTGGTCGCGGCATTCGAGGCGTTCCGGGAGCACCCGGCATTCGCCGCGTCGCACCAGTCTCGCGAGTGGGCGTTCCGTCGCTTCCTCGAGAGCGGTTTCCCGACGACGCGCGACGAGGAGTGGCGCCATACGAACGTCGCGCCCATCGCCGCGATCCCGTTCGTACGCGCCAGGACCGCGACGCCGGCCCCGAGCGACGTCGCTCCGTTCCGGTTCGCCGGCGTGCCCGCGATCGTGCTCGTGAATGGTCTCGTGTCGGCGGAGCTCTCGGCCCTCGACGCCCTCCCACCGGGCATGACCGTGAAGACGACGAGCGAGAACCCGGGCAATACCTCGATGGCAGCCTTCGCTGACCTCAACGCCGCGTTCTTCGAAGAGATCGTCGTGGTGTCGGTCGCGCCCCACGCCGTCGTGGATCTCCCGCTGCACGTGCTCTCGCTCGTGATGCCGACCGGAGAGCCGTCGATCGTGGCGCCCCGAGTCGCGATTCACGTGGGCGAGGGAGCCGAGTGCCACCTGATCGAAGACTACGCGGGCCTCGGTCATGGCACCACGCTCACGACCGCCGTCACGCACGTCATCTTGAATCCGGGAGCGGTGGTCCACCACGTCAAACTTCAACGCGAGTCGTCGGCGGCCTTCCACGTGGCCAGCCTCGAGGTGCAGCTGGGTCGCGCCAGCACGTTCGCCTCGCGGGCGCTGACCTTTGGGGGACGCATCGCCCGGAACGACATCACGGCCCTCCTCGCAGGTGAGGGAGCGGAGTGCACCCTCAACGGCCTCTACGTCGCTACCGGTCATCGCCTCGTGGACACGCACACCACGATCGACCACGCGCAGCCGCATTGTCCAAGCCACGAGGTCTACAAGGGCATTCTGGCCGGCCACGCGCACGCCGTGTTCAACGGCAAGATCATCGTCCGGCCTCTGGCCCAGAAGACCAACGCCAAGCAGACGAACAAAGCGCTTGTACTGTCAGACGAGGCGCAGATCAACACGAAGCCGCAGCTCGAAATCTTCGCCGACGACGTGAAGTGCACGCACGGCGCGGCGATTGGTCAGCTCGACGAAGACGCCCTGTTCTATTTGCGCGCGCGAGGCGTGGCGGAGGCCGACGCCCGTCACATGCTCATCGAGGCCTTCGCGGGCGAGATCATCGATGGTATCGCTGCGCCCGGCGTCCGCGACCGCGCGCGCGCCCTGCTCGAAGAAACCCTGGGTTGGGAGGCGTATGCCTAGCACTCCGACCACCCCGGCCTTCGACGTCGCCGCGAGGCGAGCCGAGTTCCCGGCGCTCGGTCAGCAGGTCCACGGCCGCCCGCTCGTGTACCTCGACAATGCCGCGACCACGCAGAAGCCTCGGTCTGTCATCGACGCGATCGTCCGGTACTACGAACACGACAACGCGAATGTCCACCGCGGCGTCCATGCGTTGAGCGAGCGGGCGACCGCGCAACACGAGCAGGGGCGGGAGACCGTTCGCGCGTTCGTCAACGCCGGGTCGACCCGCGAAGTCGTGTTCACACGGAACGCCACCGAGAGCATCAACCTCGTCGCGCGGACCTGGGGTGATGCCAACGTCCAGCGCGGCGACGAGATCCTCATCACCGCGATGGAGCACCACTCGAACATCGTGCCGTGGCAGCAGCTGTGCGCGCGCGTGGGCGCCGTGCTGCGGGTGGCGCCCATCGATGACCGCGGCGAGCTGCAGCTCGACGAGTTCGCGCGGCTCCTGACGCCGCGTACGCGGCTCGTCGCCGTCGTGCACGTGTCGAACGCACTCGGCACCGTGAATCCGGTCGACGAGATCGTCGCGCTCGCGCACCGGGCCGGGGCGCGGGTCCTCGTCGACGGCTCGCAGGCCGTCGCGCACATGCACGTGGACGTGCGGGCCCTGGGCTGCGACTTCTACGCGTTCACCGGCCACAAGATCTACGGGCCGATGGGCATCGGCGTGCTGTATGGCCGCGAGGATCTGCTGGCTGCCATGCCGCCGTTTCTCGGCGGCGGCGACATGATTCGGACGGTGACGTTCGAGGAGAGCACGTGGAACGACTTGCCCTACAAGTTCGAGGCAGGGACGCCTGATGTGGCCGGCGTCGTCGGGCTGGCGGCCTCGCTTGACTACGTCACGACCGTCGGTCTCGACGCCATCGGCGCACACGAGTCCGTGCTCATGAGAACGGCGACCGCCGCGCTCGAGCGCGTGCCCGGGCTCCGCATCGTCGGGCAGGCCCGGCGCAGGGCCGGCGCCATCTCGTTTGTGCTGGATGGCATTCACCCGCACGACATCGGTACGATCGTCGATCACGAGGGCGTGGCCATCCGGACGGGCCATCACTGCGCGCAGCCCGTCATGGATCGGTTTCGCGTGCCTGCGACGGCGCGGGCGTCGTTCGCGCTGTACAACACAACCGACGAGGTCGGCGCGCTCATCGAGGCGCTGGGCCGCGTCCGCGCGCTGATGGCCTGACGCAAAGGGATGTCACGGTGGGACTGTTTTCATTTCTCGTTGGACAAAAGGACGCCCCGGAGTCGACTGGCGACGTGACAGCGTCGCCTGCGCCGGGCGTGCCCGCGCCGGGTGCCGCGATCCCGGCGCTGCCGACACCGGCCCCGCCGACGCCCTTCACACCTCCCGAAGCATGGGACACCGCCGCGTTGACCGCACCCCGGCCGGACACCGGTGGCGAGAAGCCCAACGTCGGGCCGCCCGATCCAGGCCAGATCGCCGCGTTGCAGGGTCCGATCATCGAGGCGCTGAAGACGGTCTTCGATCCCGAGATCCCGGTCGACATCTATGAGCTGGGACTCATCTACGACATCCTCGTCGACGCCGATCGCCGGGTGCTGATTAAGATGACCCTCACGAGCCCGGCGTGCCCGTCGGCGCAGCAGCTGCCGAGCGAGGTGCGCTATAAGGTCAAGGCCGTCCCGGGCGTCACGGACGCGTGGGTCGAGATCGTGTGGGAGCCGACGTGGGACAAGGACCGGATGTCCGACGCCGCGAAGCTGCAGCTCGGGTTCTTGTAGTCCGCAATGCTGTCCGACCTCTACAAAGAGACGATCCTCGACCACAATCGTCGGCCGAGGCACTACGGCCCGCTCCCGTCCGCGAATCGGCGGGCCGAGGGCGCCAACCCGCTGTGCGGCGACCGGTTCTCGATCGCTCTCGAGCTCGTCGACGATCGAATCAAGGCCATTCGGTTCGAGGGATCGGGCTGCGCGATCTCCAAGGCCTCCGCCTCGATCATGGCCGACGCCGTGTCTGGAAGGACCGTCGAGGAAGCGCTCGCGCTGTTCGACCGCTTTCACGCGGTGATTACGGGACCGATGGATCGCGACGTCGAGAACGACGGTGAGACGCTTGGCAAACTCGAGGCGCTGGTCGGCGTGCGCGAATTCCCCATACGCGTGAAATGCGCGACGCTCCCCTGGCACACCCTCAAGGCAGCCCTGGCCGGCTCCGATCGCGCCAGCTCAGAGTAGCTCTCCTTAGTTCGGCGCTGACTGCTTGAGGTCCGTCATCTCCACGCGCGACTCATCCCGGAACCGCGCGCGCCAGCCGGACGCTGGCGGTCTCACCTCTGCTTGGCCGGCGACGACGCTGACGCCGGCGGTCTCGAGACGAACGTCGGCCAGTTCACCGATGAGCTGGGCGGCCCACCGATAGACGTTGTGGTCGGCGACGGTCCGACGCATATGCGACATCCGTTGCCGACGCTCAGCCTCAGGCATTTCGAGGGCGAGCCGCAGCGCGTCGGCCATCTGCTCGGTGTCGTACGGATTGACGATGAGCGCGTCGGGCAGCTCTCGGCTGGCGCCCGTGAACTGACTGAGCACCAGGACGCCGTCCCCGTCGTCGCGCGCCATGACGAATTCCTTGGCGACCAGGTTCATGCCGTCGTGAAGGGCCGAGACGAACATGAGATCGGCTGCGCGGTAGTACGGCGCGATTTCAGCGTGCTCGTGATGACGGCTGAGGAGCACGATCGGCCGCCACGAAGAGGTCGCGAAGCGCGCGTTGATCCGTTCCGCCTCGGCCGTGACGCTGTCGACCAGATCCTGGTAGCGCTTGATGTGCGTCCGGCTGGGCGCGCCGATCTGCACGAGCGTGAACCGGCCCACGAAGTGCGACCACTTCTCGAGAAAGCGCTCGACCGCGGCAAAGCGCTCCAGGATGCCTTTCGTGTAGTCGATGCGGTCGACGCCGACAGCCATGAAGTCGGCGGAGACCCCCTGCACCCTCAGTAACTCGCTACGGCGAACCTCAATCGGCCGGTCGTCGACGATGCCGGACCCGGCCATCGTCGCGACGCTGATCGGAAACGGCTTGACGCTCGTGAGGTGGCCGTGACGCCGAACGGCGAACTGCTCCCATTCGATCTTCGCCTCGAACGCGCGATCGACCGTCTCGAGGAAGTTGTTGCAGTGTGCCTGCGTGTGGAACCCAATGAGATCGGCGCCGAGCAGACCGTCCAGCATTTCGCTCTGCCAGGGGCAGATGCCAAACGCCTCGGGGTTGGGCCAGGGAATGTGCCAGAAGACGCCGACCCGTGCGTCCGGCCGCGCGCGCTTGATGAGCTGCGGCAAGAGCGCGAAGTGGAAGTCCTGGACGAGCACCAGGCCGCCCCGCGAGCCGTCCATCTCGTCCACGACGGCGTCGGCGAACTTCTGGTTCGCGACCTGATACGCCTGCCAGTCCGACGCGCGGAAGAGAGGCCGGGTGTGGGCGATGTGACAGAGCGGCCACAGCCCTTCGTTCGAGAAGCCGTAGTAGTAGCCCTCTTCCTCCTCCCGTGTGAGCCACACACGCCGCAGCGAGTACTCAGGCTGGTCGGGCGGCACTCGTAGCCGATCGTGCGCGTCGACCCGCTCGCGATCCGCGTCGCCCGATCCGTGCGCGATCCACGTGCCGTCGCACGCGCGTAAAATCGGCTCGAGAGCCGTGACCAGTCCACTCGCCGGCACCAGGCACTTGATCCCGCCGTTCCGCCGCACGTGCATGTACGGTTCGCGGTTCGACACGACGAAGAGTGGGGCACCGTCGATCCGCGTGGTCACGTGCGCACGGAGGCGGTCGGCGGTCCAGACCGAGGCGGCCGCATCCCGCAGTCGGGCCTCCTCTTCGGCCGCAGCTCGAGCCGAGGCCAGGCTCGTCAGCAGGTGCGCCAGCTCGCGCCACAAGGGGCCGAACACCCCCTCACCGAGAATCGGATGCGCCGATCTTCCACTGAGTCGCTGCTCTTCGAGCCACCGGGCCGTGCGATGAATCGGCCGGATGAAGCTCCATCGCACGAGCATCAGCGTAACGACGACCGTGATGGCCGCGACCACCGTCACGAGACCGGCCGTTCCCAACGTCTCGTTGGCACGCTCGAGGAGTCCGGGCGACGCTCCCTGGGCGGCGGCAAGCCAGAGAGGCACGGCGAGCCACGGGAGGCAGAGGAGCATCGTGCCCGATCTTTCAAGATCGTTGCCAGCGGCCGGCCAGTGCCCATGGCGGCGTGCGGGCCGGATTTCCCGACCGATCAAAAGGCCCCCGCGAGGGCTCGGTCCGCCGGGACGGTAGTTTTGTCCCATTCGGTGCCTTCTCTATAGAATCGCTTGAGCTGATG
>Ga0209580_10000464_pt1 | contig 22284 bp, 19 predicted proteins | sample Coa_R1_5_FD_187153 | JGI IMG/M metagenome (GOLD analysis project Ga0209580, IMG submission 187153) | Surface soil microbial communities from Centralia Pennsylvania, which are recovering from an underground coalmine fire - Coalmine... | ecosystem: Environmental > Terrestrial > Soil >... | reverse complement strand
TGCAAACATGGACGCCTCCTAACGATCAGGAACGCGCAAGTGTAGCAGAGGCGAAAGGGCCGCTCGCACTTCGACTTGAGCCGTTTAGTTCGATGGTGCAGGGCTGGTTCCCATCAAATATTGATCGAACCAGGCGATTGGGGTTGGGCTTAATTGGAGCCATTGATATACCACGGATCTTGCGATCTGGAAAGACTATCGAGGTCGCGGAACCGCAGCCCTCCTGGCACAGCTGAGCATGATTGCCGGGACGGCAATAGCCTGACTCCGTGCACTCCCGTGAGTCTGGGGTTTCCTGCAAATGGGCCGGCTTCTGTAACGGGCTCGCTTGACTTCGCCTTCGCGGGAGAGCCGATAGCGGCTGTCTCCACATGAGTTGGGTGGCCCAAGCGAAAGTCAAAAAACCCACCCGATCCCGCCAACAGCGCGGGACCAAGGTGGGGTACCCGGTTGGATTTGGCTGTTAAGTTAGTTGTGTTCGTCCGCTTATAATTCCGCTGTGCCTGCGAATCCCATCGGTTCGGCCCACCGCGTCCTTGGCCTTGATGTCGGAGCGCGCCGCATTGGGATCGCGGTTTCTGACCCTCTCGGTATTACAGCTCAGGGTCTTGAGACGCTTCATCGCAAGAACAAGAAATATGATTTCTCGTTTCTCCACCGGGTTATTCGCGACTACGGAGTCGCGGAAATCGTGGTTGGTCTCCCGCTGCGGATGTCAGGGGCGGAGGGCATCCAAGCCGAGAAGATTCAAGCGTTTGCGGACGATCTCCGAAAGCACTTCAAACTGCCGGTCCATCTCTGGGACGAGCGTCTTACTTCCGCCGAGGCCAACCGCCTGCTGCGCGAGACCGACCTTTCGATCGAAAAACGGGGCCAGGCGGTTGACCGGATGGCTGCCATCCTGATCTTGCAGGGATGGATGGAAAGCCGCGGAAAATAGACCCCTACGTAAAACGCCAGATCCCGCGCCTTTTGTCATGCCGAAGCGAAGCGAGGAATCTGCTCTTGCCGACAGCATACCTGCCGCAAGCAACAGCAGATTCCTCAACGGCTATTGCCGTTTCGGAATGACAAATTGTATCGGCGAGGGATCGCGCCTCGGCAGTGGGTCAGTTTTGACAACCTGCGTCCTTTGCCTTCCCTGCCTCCTCTCTTGCCTTCCCTTGGGGCCAGGAGTAGCATACGAATAGTAGTTACAGCGCTTTTCCCCACGAACCCTCCGCCTACTGGGTGCCTGATTATGAGTCTTACTGATTCGAATTTCCATATAGGTGACAAAGTCGTCTACCCCAACCATGGCGTCGGTGTCATCGAACAGATCAGCAGTCGGAGTGTGGGTGCGACGGTCGAGCGGTTCTACCTCCTAAACATTAAGGCCAGCAGCCTCAAGGTGATGGTACCCTGCCAAAACGCCGGCAGTGTCGGCCTGCGGCGGGTCGTGAAGAACGGGGAAATCCAGAAGGTGCTGGACCTGCTTTCGATCAACGGAAATGGCACCAACGGCGACTGGAAAGACCGGTTCAAAGAAAACTCCGAGCGCATGCGCACCGGGTCGCTTCTCGAAGTGGCGGGGGTCTTGAAGAACCTGATCGCGCTTCACCAGGCCAAGCCGCTCTCCTTCCGCGAGAAGAAGATGCTGGAACGCGCCCGTTACCTGCTGGTCAGCGAACTGGCTATGGCTCGCAACTGCGAGGAGTCGAAGGTGGAAGAACTTTTGACGACCACGCTCGCCAAGTGCAACTTGCGCTTTCCCGAAGCCTCAGAATTTCAAGCCTAATAAACAACTGATCCAGAGGGCGCCCTTGTTGTCGCGTTTTATGCGACAGGTCGGGTTTCTATTTTCACTCCCTTGAATGCCCAAGGGCGGCGGCCGCTACGCCCAAACCCGTATAATCTCGCACGATGGGGAGCTACGAGTTACCTTTCGGCATTAATCGATCCCTGCTGCGACTCGACAGCGCGGACCCCTATCTCTGTCTCCACTTCGTCATCATCTGGGTTCGCGATCTGGAGCGCAGCCTGCGCTTCTACGTTGATAAGCTGGGCTTCCGGGTGGTAGTGGATCACCGATTCGATAACGGCCAGCGTTGGATCGAAGTCGCCCCGGCCGACGGCAATGCTCACATAGGGTTTGCGCTCCTTCAGCCCGGTGACGACGCCGAGAAACTCATCGGCCCCGAGTCGCGAATATGGTTCATCACGGAAGACGTCAACCGCAAATACGAGGAATGGAAAGCACGCGGCGTCCAATTCCGCCATCCACCGGAGGTTCCCGCGTGGGGCGGAATTCACACTCGCTTTGAAGATCCTGACGGAAACTCCTTCGGCATCGCGGGATTCGACGAACTCACACGTGGCGTGGAAGCCCAGCGCCGGGCGCTCGTTCAGAAATATGAAGCCGAACGGCGAGCCGCTCAGGAAATCGAAATCGCCAAGCAAGTGCAGGCGCGACTGTTTCCGCAGGTTCGTCCGCAGGCGAAGACGCTGGAATATGCCGGGCTGTGCCTGCAGGCGCGGCAAGTTGGCGGGGACTACTTCGACTTCCTCGACCTCGGGCAGCAGCGCCTGGGGCTGGTGATCGGGGATGTGTCGGGCAAGGGTATCGCTGCGGCGCTGCTCATGGCCAACTTACAAGCCAACTTGCGCAGCCAGTGCGCTCTGGCGCTGACGCATCCTGAACTGTTCCTGCGGTCGGTCAACAAGCTTTTCTACGAGAACACGGTGGACAGCGCCTATGCCTCGCTCTTTTTCGCCGAATACGACGATGAGTCGCGGCGGCTGCGCTACGCCAATTGCGGACACCTCTCCGGCATCATCATGCGCGGTGACGATGCCTGTTGCCGACTTCAGTCGACCGGAACCCTGCTGGGACTATTTCAGAATTGGGAGTGCAAATTTTCCGAATTTGAACTGGCTCCCGGCGACCTGCTCACCCTCTACACCGACGGCGTCACCGAGGCGCTGACGGATCGTGGTGAGGAGTTCGGAGAAGAGAACCTGATTCAACGACTGCGGCACTATCGCGAGCATCCGTGCCAGGCGGCGGTGGAAGCCATTACGAACGAGGTGCGCGCACTCAGCTACGGCGACCAGTACGATGACATCACGCTGATCATGGCCCGATGCAGGTCGTCAGTCGCGTAATGAATATTACGATGGGGCACCCTCGCGTTCTGTGGCGGTATCAGTCTGTGCGCAAACACATTTAGCTACTGTCACAACTTCGCGCGCGCTCTAACAACAAGTTCCGTTCGCGTACGTTGCGCGTGATCGACGCCGCTTTTTCGAACTCCACGCGCGCTTCTTGCTTCCGGCCCAACTTTTTGAGCAGATCTCCGCGCACGCTGGGCAGCAGATGGTAGTTCTTCAACGCGGGATCATCGGTCAGGGCATCGACCAACTCGAGTCCCGCTGCTGGACCAGAGGCCATGCCGACGGCCACGGCGCGATTCAACTCTACGACCGGCGATGGGTCGATCTGCCCCAACTCGTCATACAACGCCGCGATGCGTGCCCAGTCGGTATCTCCAGCTGTGACAGCTCGCGCATGACAGGCCGCAATCGCAGCCTGAATCGCATAAGGGCCGCGCACTTCGACCAGCCGTTCGGAGCGCTCGAGTGCCGTCAGTCCACGCCCGATCAGGAGGCGATCCCACCGGGCGCGATCCTGATCGAGCAGCAACACGGGCTCGCCCTGGGCGTTGACACGGGCTTTTGAGCGCGATGCTTGAATCTCCATCAGCGCCACCAGTCCGTGCACCTCGGGCTCGTTAGGCACCAACTCGGCCACGATCCGGCCCAGCCGCAGCGCTTCTTCGCAGAGTGCGGGCCGCATCCAGTCGTCCCCGGATGTTGCCGAGTAACCCTCATTGAAGATTAGATAAATGACTTGCAGGACAGAGGACAACCGGCCTGAAAACTCAGCGCAGCGTGGAACTTCGAAAGGAACCTGCGCGTCGGTGAGCGTCCGCTTGGCGCGAACAATTCGTTGTGCGATGGTCGGCTCGGAACTCAGGTAAGCGCGGGCAATCTCGTCGGTGGTGAGTCCACCCAGGAGGCGCAACGTAAGGGCCACTCTGGCTTCCGTCGAAAGGACTGGATGGCAGGCGATGAAAACCAGCCGCAACATATCGTCACCGATGTTGTCATCCATGGCAGCGGCGAGATCGGGCACCTGCATCTCGCGTTCGGCCATCTCACGGCCGAGGTCTTCGTGCTTGCGGGCGATCAGCGTGCCGCGGCGAAGGAAGTCGATGGCTCGATGCTTCGCCGTACCCATCAGCCAGGCTCCAGGATTTTCGGGTATCCCGGATTCGGGCCATTTTTCGAGAGCCGCGACCAGCGCGTCCTGCGCGAGTTCTTCTGCGACGCCCACATCGCAGACGATGCGAGTCAGCCCGGCAATCACCCGGGCCGACTCGATCTTCCAGACAGCTTCGATGGCGCGATGTGTCTCGGTAGCACCCACTGCTACCGATCACAACATTTTCTAGGCTTTCAGCGCAACTCCGTGCTCGGCACAGGGAGCCGAGTTCTCGGCGGAATCCATTTCGTAAATCTGACGCAGCTCGCACTCGCCCTCGCCTGCAAACTTGAGGAAGTCCTTTGCCATTTGAATCGCTTCCTCCTTCGAATTCGCCTTCAGGATGGCGAATCCGCCGACGACTTCTTTCGACTCGGTGAACGGACCGTCGGTGACGCTGATGTTGGTGCCGGATCTCCGCACGCGCGCGCCGAATTTGGTGGGCATGCAGCCTTCAGTGGCGAGCAGCCAGCCCTCTTTGAAACCCTGTTCGATTACCTTGCCCATGGCCGCCATTTCCTGTTCGGTGGGAGGGGTGCTGCGCTCAACGTTCTTGTAGATGCTCAGGAATTTCATGGTTCTCTCCTTATTTGGATTGAAGTTGTGAGACGGGTCTCGATGGCTTTTGCCTCGGATTTTCCGCGCTCTATGAGTACGTCGAACCGGGGTTTGCGAAATCGACGGAGCTTTTTAAATATTTGTCATTCCGAAGCGGCGAAGCCGCGGGGAATCTGCTGCCGCCGGCAGTATTGGTGGTGCTGACAGACAGCAGATTCCTCCTTGTCGCTGCGCGACCCTTCGGAATGACAAAAGGGGCTGGCATAGCTGTGCTTACTTCTTGCCTGCAATCTTCTCGGCAATCCGGCGCTCTTGCTCCTGGAGTTCCGGGGTGAAGTTCTCTCCGAAATCGCACGCCTCAAACACCGGCCGAATCTCTACCTCGGAGTCCTCACAATGGGGATTCGGGCAGCGCTTCAGCCATTCGACCGCCTCCTCCATCGAGCGGACCTGCCACATCCAATAGCCGGCGATCAGCTCCTTTGTTTCCGTAAATGGTCCATCAATCACCGAGCGTTTGTCTCCCGAGAAACTGACCCGCTTGCCTTTGGACGACGGTTTCAAGCCGTCCCCGGCAAGCATGATCCCCGCTTTTACGAGCTCTTCGTTGTACTTGCCCATTGCGGTGAGCAATTCTTTGCTGGGAAGAGCGCCGGCCTCAGAATCTTTGGTGGCTTTTACGATGACCATAACTCGCATAGCTGTTCACTCCTGTTTTTCGATTGAGCCGGATTTTCAACTCTCAGGCTCTATATTCAACATCGAACGAGGCGGCGCGAAATCGACAGGTTTACTCAGGGAGCTGCATTTCCCAGATTTTTGCGCCCAATTCAGGCGCAGGGAATGCCGGTAACGCGTCAGCGGATACCAATGCGGGCTCAACAGACACTCCGCTCCGAGAGTGTACTCGCAAGCCGCGATTCTTGCCCCTCTCAGTCAGAAAGCCGGACGGCGCAAGGCCTATGCCGGGGTTATAATGTCCAAAGCCTTGTCGTAGACCCGGCCACTTAGTAATCTGGCTTCAAATTCAAGATGACAGACGCGATCAAACGCAAACTGCAGGAAGAGATCAACGCGCTTGAACACGAGTTGATCCACGAACTTCCCAAAGAAATCAAGAAGGCCGCTGCGCTCGGCGATCTCAGCGAAAACGCTGAATACCACATGGCCAAGCAGCGGCAGGAGTTCGTGAAAGCTCGCGTCCGGCAGCTAGGCAAGCGCCTCGCGGATCTGTCCATGGTCAACATGAACAATATTCCCCGGGACAAAGTAGGCCTCGGGTCGACTGTCAAGGTTTACGACAATACCAAAGGGGAAGAAGTTGAGTACAAGCTGGTCACCAGCGAAGAATCTGATGTCGCGGCGGGGAAGATTTCGACCACCAGCCCCATCGGCCGCGCGCTGTTAAACAAGAAAGTCGGGGACGAGGCCGTTGTCGTGAGCCCCAACGGAAAGCGCGAGTTGGAAATCCTGAGCCTGAGCACTATCCACGATGAAATCGACGGCCCCGAAGAAGCGCAGGCGTAATCCGCGGCAAAAATCATGAACCACAAAGGACACCCTTCGACTATGCTCAGGGCAGACTACGGTTCACGCAGGGCAAACCCTGATAGATTTCCTTCGTGTACCTTTGTGTCCTTTGTGTTTAAATTGGCGGTTCCGGTGCCTTGCCAATGACCGCTTCCTGGACCTCCGCGTTCGGACGCGCCTGCGGAGTGTTACTCGATACCATCGTCCGCTGGCTTGCGCTCTCGCGCATCAACCCTAATGTCCTTACGTTCATGGGATTGCTGGTCAACACCTGGGCGGCGATCCTTTTCGGCTCGGCCAACGCGTCGAACCAGAGGCGCATGTTCATCTACGCCGGGCTGGTCATCATCTTCTCCGGCTTCTTCGATCTGGTCGACGGACAAGTTGCCCGCGCGACAAATCGCGTTACGCGCTTCGGTGCGTTCTTTGATTCGGTCGTTGACCGCTACTCCGACGCATCGCAGTTTCTTGGATTATTAGTCTTCTACGCCCGCGGCGGACGCTACACCTATGTTGTGCTGAGTGCCTTTGTCATGATCAGCGCGATTATGGTGAGCTACACCCGCGCCCGCGCCGAGAGCCTGATTGGCTCATGCCGCGTGGGATTCATGGAGCGGCCCGAACGCCTGGTGCTGGTCATCCTGGGGGCGCTCTTCAACCGCATGGCTCCCGTGCTGTGGATTATCGCCGTCCTGAGCACGATCACCGTGATCCATCGCATGCGGTACACCTGGACGCGGACGCAAGACCCGCCCGTAGCATTAACCCCAGGCCAAGCGGCGTAGTCGGCTCGCGAAACAGAAATCGATCAACATCACAGCTATTTGTTTTTCGTTGTCATCCTGAGGGCCGAGGGTTTGCGGACCGAAGGACCTATGGACTCGTCCGCAGCATCGGTGATGCGTAATGGTGCATGGGTCCTTCGCCGCCAAAAGCTGCGGCTCAGGATGACAAGTGGTGGGGTAGCGTGGCGCCTTGATCGTCACTGACCTGCTATCCTATCCCGTCGCACCACCAATTCTGGGGATAACTGTTGCCGACTGATCCTGTACTTGTCGTTCATGGCGGCGCGTGGGCCATGCCGGATGACATGGTCGACGCGCACATTCGCGGGGTATCGAACGCACTGGCGGCGGGATGGCGCGTGCTCGAGCGCGGCGGGCCGGCACTCGATGCCGTCGAGGAGGCCGTCGTCATCCTGGAAGACGATGAGACCTTCGACGCTGGACGCGGCAGCTTCCTCAATCGCGACGGGCGGGTGCAACTGGACGCGCTGATTATGGATGGGGCGACGCTTCGCGCCGGCGGCGTGGGATGCGTAGAGCATCTGCGCAACCCGGTGCGCGCCGCGCGCAAAATCCTGAGCGAGAGCCCGCACGTTTATTTCGTGGCGGAAGGCGCGGAGAAGTTCGCGGCTGAGCACGGCATTTCGCTCTGCAGAAACGAAGAGCTCGTTATTCCGCGTGAGGTCGAGCGGCTGCGAGGGTATCAGGCCTCGCTCGCCGCGTCGAAACAAGATGGGAACGATTTGTTCGCGCCGAGCAACGACATGACCATCTCACACGACACGGTCGGCGCGGTCGCGCTCGACCACAACGGCAATATCGCGGCTGCGACCTCCACTGGAGGCACGCTGAACAAGGCTCCTGGACGGCTGGGCGACTCGTCGCTGATCGGCTGCGGATGCTACGCCGACAACGAGAGCGCTGCCGCTTCTACCACAGGATGGGGCGAGCCGATCATGAAGCTGGTTCTGGCCAAGTGGACGGCTGACCGCATCGCTGCCGGAAATCTTCCTGAGTGGTCCGCGCAGGAAGCGATGAACTATCTGAAACAGCGCGTGAACGGGCACGGCGGGATTATCGTTTTGAACTGCGACGGCCACATTGGCATCTCGCACAACACGCCACGCATGGCTTGGGCTTACAAGACGGTGAAGAAACAGGAAAGTGGGATCGAACGGGCGACTACGTCGTAGGACCATATGACCCGGTCTGGCCCCGGGCTCGCTTTTCCCTCGACTGCGCTCGGGACGGACAGCCGAGGCGGCTGTCTCTACGCGGGTATTTCCTATAGCCAGCCTTTGTTTCTCGCGATTCTTGCGGCTTCCACTCGGTTGCTGGCGCCCAGCTTGCTGATGGCTTCCGAGAGATAGTTTCGCACGGTGCCGTCGGACAGGCCCAGTTCGCCGGCGATGTCGCAGCTGGCCATGCCGTCTCCAGCCAAGCGCAGGACTTGGCGCTCGCGGTCCGTCAGCGGATCCATTTCGCCCCAGGCTTCCGTTGCCAGTTCGGGATGAATCACGCGCAGACCCTGATGCACGCGGCGAACGGCATCGGCCAATTCTTCCGCGCGCATGTCTTTGAGCAGATATCCGGAGGCGCCCGACTCGAGCGCTCGGCGCAAATATCCCGTGCGCGCGAACGTGGTCACGATGACGACGCGCGTTCCCGTACGCTGGCGCTTTAGTTCGGCGGCAACATCGAGACCGCTCATGTGCGGCATTTCGATGTCGGTGATGAACACGTCGGGCTTATGCGCTAGCACCGCCTCCAGCGCTTCTTTGCCGTTGCGCGCTTGCGCCACCACCGAAATGTCACCTTCGATTTCGAGCAAAGCCGCGAGCGCGCCCAGAACCATCCCCTGATCCTCGGCCAGCACTACGCGAATCGTCTTGCGGCTCGTTTCTTTAACGGGAGGATTCAAATTCGTGCGCCTTCTCTTGTCCAGGGATGGTTTCTTTCTCAGCCATGTCTTTTATCGCCACTTCTTTGAGAGGCAGGGTGATCGTCAGAGACGTCCCGGATTTGTTGCGGCGGTCGAGCGTGCCGCCGAGCATCTCGACGCGCTCGCGCATTCCGCGTAGGCCATTGCCTTCCATGGTCGCGAAACCCTGTCCGTCGTCGGCAATCTCCAGGCGGCACATATCGTTCTGCTGCTCGATCCGCAGCCGGCAGTTACGGGCTTTCGCATGCCGCACCACATTGGTCACACCCTCGCGGACTGCCAACGACAGGACGCTCTCCTGCATAGGCGGCAATTGCATGCTTGTAGCGGCATCACACTGCACCGCGAGGCCTGCCGTCTCGAGCGTCGACTTTGCTTGTGCCAGCTCGGCAACCAGTCCCTTGGAGCGGTATCCCCGGATCGCATCGCGCACATCCGATAACGCCTGTCGCGAAATGTTCTCTACCTCGCGAATCTCTTTGCCCGCGCGCTCGGGATCGCGATCGATCAGCTTGCCTGCCAATTCCGATTTCAGCGTGATCACCGATAGCGTGTGCCCTAGCACATCGTGCAAATCGCGCGCGATACGTTCCCGCTCCGCTACCTTTGCCAGGTGCTCGAGTTCTTCGTTCGCCTTGCGCAGCTTGCAGTTCATGCGGTTGCGCTCCGCGAAAAATACATTGCTTGCGCCGACGGTCAGCGGGAACACACAAGCCCAGAACCTTGTCCAAATATCCAGGTGCAGGATCACGCTCTCTGCGGCGGCAATCGCCGTGATGGTGAAAATTCCCAGAAGCGCAGTTCTTTTGGTATTCGTCGAAAAAGGCACGAAAGCCGCGGCGAAGATGAAGAAACCTGCTGCTCCGCCGTTGTAGGGGAGGAATAACGCACCCAGCAAAAGCAACCCGCCGATGTGCACGATCGCATTCGGCCGTTCGAGCCAGAAGAGGCCGAAGTAAAGGCAACAGAACACCAGGTATCCCGCAATATCCAGCAGCCAGACTCCGAGGCTGACGTGGGCTAATACCGGCTGGACAAAGAAGAACCCAGAATAGACGAACCAAACGAGAGGGCCCCATCCGTGATCCCGATTTTTGAGTACGCTCTTGAACGGCTTCAGCGCTAAGTCCATGCGTGGGCTCCCGGCGATTGACTATGCTTCAACGCCAGAGTGTTATCAACCTACTCTCTATTGTCACCCGCGCCGTCAATTCCGGCCACTCCTCAATCTTGGCGCGGCTCCGTACCACACCAGCACGGCAGCGGGAATCAGCGCCCATAGCCACTTCTCTCCCGCGAATAGAGCCAGCGCGCCAAACAGGATAAGGGCAAGAGTCGCAGTCATCGATTTTTTCGCGTTTGCACTCATACGCAAAACCCAGTTTCAAAGTTTCAAGGTTTCAAAGTTTCGGAGCCGCAATACATAGGAGCCTCTGGTCGGCTCACCTTGAAACTCTGGAACTTTGAAAGCTTGCCTATCCGTACATTTTTTCCTGATCACGCTGGAAGCCGATGCGGGCGACGCCCAGGCAGATCATGGTGAATGCCGTAAGGGCTTCCCAATGCACAACCGCAGACTCGCGCGATCCGGCGCCCACGACTCCCAGCGCCAACTGCGACAGGTGATACGGCGGCAGCACCAGCGCAATCTTCTGCACCACTTTCGGAAGAAACATGATGGGGATCCACAGGCCGCTGCAGAACGACATAGGCAAATAAATAAGGTTGATGGTCGGGGGCGCCGAATTCGGACCGGTGAAATATCCCAGGGCCAAGCCCATCGCCGAGAAGGGAAGCGAACCTGCGACCAAGATACCGAGCAACCGCGCGAAAGACCCGACGGGCATCCGCACTCCGCCAAATGCAATCCCGAGAGTGAAGAGAGCCAGAACGATAATTGTGCTGAACACCAGGCTGGTCGCGATCTTCGCGGCGAAGTACGCGAATGGAGGCATGGGACTGGCGCGTTTCACCTCCAGCCATCCGAGTCCGCGGTCGGAGGCCAAGCCGGCCGCTGTTCCAAACAGCGAAGCGGCGATCACGCCGAACGTGCCGTAGCTGGGAATCAGATACGCCGCAACCCGCGTTGATCCGATGGTCTGGTTGGAGTTCAATACCAGCCCGAACAGGACGTAGAACATAATTGGGAAGCTCAGCACCGAGACGGTGTACATCCGCAGGCGTAGATACTTCAGGAATTCATACTTCGCTTCCTTGAGATAGATCGTCGCCGTATGGGCTGGTGAGCGTTGAATCTGTGTGCTGCTCAGTGCCATGGTTGCGGTGCTCATCGTGCCTCCGTTAGAACGTTGTGCCCTCAGGGGCTACAGCCCAGTGCCTTTCTGGTCAAAAACAATCACGCTTTCAAAACAGTCTGCCTTTTCAAAGCGATCTTTTCAAAGCTATTCATGAGACAGGCTCTAATGATTTCCGTTTTTCGAATTGTCCTGCGTCAATGCCAGGAACGCTTCTTCCAAGCCCGCTGCGCTAACTTCCAATCCCGAGAGATTTGCATCGCGTGCCAGCAACTCGCGCAGGACCGGTTCGGCTTCAGGGGTGTGAATTTCGAATGCCTCGCGATCTTCTATCACTTCGGTGACGCCCGGGATCAGCCGCAACGTGCCGATTGTGAGGCTGGTGATGCAGCGAATCCGCTTGCCGGCGGTCTGCGCCTTGATCTCCGACGGAGTTCCTTCCGCGATGATTTCGCCCTTGTTGATGACGGCAACGCGATCCGCCAGGGCATCGGCTTCCTGCAGATAGTGCGTGGTCAACAGCACTGTTTTTCCGCGTCCGACCAATTGCCGGATCTGTTCCCACAACATGCGGCGCGCTTCCACATCGAGACCGACAGTCGGCTCGTCCAGAAAAAGAAGATCGGGATTCCCGCAGATCGCGAGGGCAAACAGCACTCGTTGGCGCTGGCCTCCGGAGAGGTCGCCGAATTTGCGATCGCTGAGATTCTCCAATCCGGCGGCGGCTAGAACGGCTGCGGTGGGCAAGGGATTCTGGTAGTACGAGGAGAATAGGTCGATGTGCTCGCGTACTCGCAAAGTCTCCGGAACACGGCCCACCTGTAACATTGCGCCCGTGCGCATCCGGTTTTCAGGATTCGTCGGGTCTCCACCCAAAATGCGCACTTTGCCGGTGTTCGGTTGCAGCAGCCCTAACAGGAGTTTTACCGCCGTCGTCTTGCCGGCGCCATTGGGGCCGAGGAGCGCCACGACTTCGCCGGCGCGTACACGAAAATTCACGCCTTTGAGGGCCTGAACCTCTCCATAGTTTTTGTTGACGCCCTCAAGGCTGGCCACCACCTGAACCGCGCCAGTGGAATTGGTGATGCCGGCTTCCTCCAGAGTTGCGATCATTTGTTTCACCTCTCGCGGTACGAGACGCCGATTTCAAGACCCTTTGAATCCCTTACCGGTATCGTCGCCCAGGATGGATCGACATGCCAGTGCCAACCATCACGCAACCGGCGTGACAAATGTCATCCGGAGAAGGTGTCGAAATTTCGAGGCTGGTTGGCATGACCATACGTGCAGGATGAGAAAAAAACGGCGATCGGATGGCGTTCGAGCGACAACCCTGGAGGGATGGGACTACAAAAGCTGCGGTGGCGTGTTACGAATTCCGAACAACAGCAAACCATCCACAGTGGGCGGAGCTACGCCCCTTATCTAAGGAAGGCGCACGGATGGAGCCGGGTCACCTTACGAGACAGGCCTTTCAGTCTGTTCGGATTTCGTAACACGCGCTACGTGCATAATTTTTTCCCCAAAGTAAGACACAACCGTTCTGCCCTTTGATATGATTCCCGTCAATTGTTTGAGGCGCTTCGAATGCTACCCGCTGGCAAGAGCCTTCGCACTCTTCGTGAAAAACTCGGACTCACTATGCGTGACGTCGAGCACTCGAGTGCGCGCATTGCGGAAAAATATCGCAATGAGGAATTTTCGATTCCGCCCAGCCGGTTATCGGATATCGAGACCAAGGGCATACTCCCCAGCATCTATCGCCTCTACACGCTGGCGATCATTTACCGGCGCGACGTTCGCGAACTCATGGCGTGGTACGGTGTTGACCTGAACAACATCCCGGCGGACCTGGGACTAGTTTCCCCGCCAAAATCGCATGTTTCCGACGCATTAGCCGGACTCGCCTCGGTGCAAGTTCCGGTGCGGATGGATCCCGGTTTCGACGAGCGCCGCACCACCAATCTTGGCCGCATGGTTGAAAAATGGGGACTCGTTCCGGTGGCGTATCTTGCCCAATTCGCCAATAGCGAATTCACTTACGGCTACGTCGGTACGCAGGATTTCACCATGTATCCGATCCTGCCGCCGGGAAGTTTTATCCAAGTGGATGAATCGCGCAATCGCGTCGTCGAAGGGGCGTGGCGTTCCGAATACGAGCGGCCCATTTATTTTGTGGAAACTCGCGACGGCCATACGTGTTCTTGGTGCAGCATGCGCCGCGAAGAAATCATTCTGCAGCCTCACCCGCTTTCTCCCGTCCCGGTTCGTATTCTCCGCCATCCTCAGGAAGCCGAGGTGCTCGGCCAGGTGGTCGGAGTGGCTATGAAGTTGACCGAGTGGCACGCCCTCGATTCCTCTCCAAACTCGAAAGTGCCACCAGTATTGAATTAAGGTGTGTTGACACCGGAGTGTTCTGACGGCCCTCCGGCAACAGGTCGTCAAACCGCACTCGCATTCCCTCCACATACTCAGAGGCCGGGACGCCGCTACTCTCGCTGGATTCCTTGAGATCTTCCAGAAGGGAAGGCAGGGGCGTCCGCAGAACCTTGGTCACGACTTCCATGTGGGCCTGGCGCAGCGCACGCGCTGATGACTCCACGCCGTGCACACATTCCATCCCCCAATGTTGGTACCGTCCCTGACCGCCGCGCAGAGATGCCAGGTAGGTTAGTTTTCCAAGCCATCCGGAGACGGCCGAAAGGGTAGTTTCCTTGATGTCCTGTAGAGCGGATTTAAGGCTCATTTTGTTACAAATTCCGAACAATTCAATGTTCTTCCGTGCCGTTGCCGCAGCGGGGGTAGCCATGAAACGATCACGGTCCAACTCGCAGTAAAAAAAAGGAGATACCCGTGAAACGTGTGCTACTCACTCTTGGAGCAGCCGTACTGTTTCTTACCACTTTGGTAACCCCCACCCTGGTCAAGGCCGATGGCGGCGGAACCACTACCGGTTGCAGCGGCGGGATGTGCAAGCCGTAAACCGGCACTGAGAGATTTTGCACCAGGTTTAATGCCGTGGCGCATCGAATTCGCCACTCTTACGAAAACCGAACAAGATTCGTGCCAGCGTTGCCGCCTGCAGCGATTCGCGATATAGTGCCTCACCATCGCCATGCTGCAGGCGCACTCACCTCTTTGGAATTACCTTTGGGTCGGGCCCAACCTATTTCTACTGTTTGTTGGATTTCTGATTTGGAAGAAGGGCTTGTCGCGCAAGGTCCCGGCTTTCCTCGCGTTTGCGATTCTGGGGGCCTTGGGAGAGCTTGCGGTCTTCGGAGTCGACATCTCGCCTTCCGTCACCGCGCCAAATTTCTGGCGTATCGACTGGGCCAACGTTCTGCTCGGAAGCTTGCTTAAGTTCCTGGTTATCGGGGAAATCTTCTCCAGAGTTTTTACTCAGTATCCCTCAATCGGCCGTATCAGCAGAGTTGCAATCAGCGTGTTTGGAGCCGCAATGGTCCTGCTGGCGGGTCTCATCGCCGGTTTTGCCCACGGCGATAATCCTTTGCTTTTGATCTCGGGAGTCCATCTCCTGGAGCAGACTGTATTTATTATTGAGTTAGGCCTCGTCGTCTTTCTCTTTGTAATCGCCGCCTACTTTCATTTGGCGTGGGACCGATTGTCGTTCGGCATCTTGTTGGGCTTTGGCATCTCCGCCTGCGTGCATTTGGCGACGTGGGCCACTATTGCGAATGCAAGCCCGTCTGAGCAGGTGCGGGCCTTGTTTGCTTTTCTGAACATGGGTACGTATCACCTTTGTGTATTGATCTGGTTCTATTACGTTCTTGTTCCTCAGAAAGTGGTCAGGAAGTCTGTGGTTCCGTTGCCGGAAAACAATCTGGCAGTATGGAACCGCGAATTGGAGCGTTTGTTACAACAATGACTCTGGCATGGGTTCTCGTCATCGCCGCTACGTTTGCTCTGGTCATAATCCTGGGCATTACCGTCTCCACGCGTTTACAGCGTTCCCCGGGTTCGGCTCTCGCTCGAAAAATTGAACCGATCGATATCGAGGCGTTTCGCAATCTGGTGGATCCAACCGAGAATGAGTATCTGCAGCGCCGTCTTTCCCCAGCAGAGTTCCGCAAGGTGCAGCGGGAACGTTTACGCGCGGCCGCTGCGTATATTCGCGTTGCCGGACGGAACGCGGCAGTGCTGGTCGCGATCGGGCAAGCCGCTCACAGCTCTCCTGACGGCGCGACCGTCGACGCAGCGCGCCAGCTCGTCGACAACGCGCTTTTGTTGCGCCGCAATGCCAGTATCGCTCTGCTGCGAATTTATGTCGCGCTCGCCTGGCCCCACTCGGCGCTCGCCGCTGCCCCGGTTCTGCATGGATATGAAAAGTTGAGCGGCCGAGCCATGCTGCTCGGACGCCTGCAGAATCCCGCAGTCCCGGTGCGGATCTCGGCGCACTGATAGGGATCAGAGGCCAGGGATGAGGGGATAGTGTCCGCGATTCACCTCAGCACCTTAGCTCTCGCTTCTACCAACACTGAACAGAACAGATCGGTGATCAGAATCACTGAACCCTAACCCCTGAGCCCTGATGCTTAATAGTTCGTGCGTTTACTCACGAACGATACCTTGCTGATTCCTGACTTGTTTTCGAGCATGATTCTGTTATAAAACCACCGGGGCTTTAGTAGGTCTAACTGTCGAGTGAGTATATCGACAATCTGCCGTGGCACTGGGTCGTGCCGTCTGCTCGCGTTCGCGAGCGCAAGGGAGAACCTCATGTTCCGCACAATCAACGCCGTCGTGGTGTCGTGTCTCGTCCTGCTGCTTGCTGGAATTTCTAACGCGCAGGGCGGCGCCGCTACCGGCGATCTGCACGTCACTGTAAAAGATCCCAGCGGCAAAGTGATCACCAACGCAACGGTGATCGTGCGCGATGTGGCCAAAGGCTTGGAGCGTGTCGCGACTCCCGATGGACAGGGCGGCTACAGCGCTCAGCTGCTGCCGCCGGGGACCTATTCGGTCAAGGTTTCCGCGGCCGGATTCGGCCAGGTTGAAAATACAGGCGTAGGAATCACCGTGGGCGGACTGGTGGAACTGCAGGTCGCTCTGACTGTCTCCGGCGGGACAGAAGTGGTGGAGGTTTCAGCGCAGGGAGAACTCGTGGAGACCTCGCGCAGTTCCACGACCGACACGATTGGACAGCGACGGATTGACAATCTTCCGATCAACGGGCGCAACTACATCAATTTCACGTTGACCGATTCGCAGGTCGTGCATGATGCCGCGCCCAACCTGGGCGCCGCGCCGACTTCGGGGCTCAACATGAGCGGCCAACGCGCGCGCTCCAACCTGGTCAACGTCGACGGCACCGACGCCACCGACAACTCGGTCAACGGCGTGCGTTCGACCGTCTCGCAGGAAGCGGTGCAGGAGTTCCAGATCATCACCAACAACTACGCGGCGGAATACGGCCGCGCCTCCGGAGGCGTGGTCAACATCATCACGCGATCCGGATCGAATGACTTTCATGGCGACGTGTATGGATATCTACGCAATCGCAACTTCCAGGCAGTGAATCCGTTCAGCACGGTAAAGAACCCGGCTTACACGCGCGTGCAGGCGGGCGCAGCATTTGGCGGCGCGCTGAAGAAGGACAAAACGTTCTTCTATTTCGCGTATGAAATCAACCGCCGGCACGAAACCGGATTTTCCAGCATTGGGCAACCGACTCCCGGTCTCTGCCAGTCAGGCGCCGGGAATCTCGGCTTTTGTCCCTTCGACACCACGCAGGTGGGACTGCCCCTTGGAACGCTACAGCTGACCCCAGACCAGATCGGGTTCCTCACCAATCCCAACGTTCTCGCGCTGGAGGGAGCAAGTCAGCCGTTCGCGCAAGAGGTGGGCATGTATGCCGGCCTGGCCGGAGCCTCGTCAGGCATGGCCGTGAATCGGGAGTGGCCAACGGGGATGACCGGCGGCTTCCATGGGATCACGGGTTTTCCCACCAGTTGCAGTGCGCCGCCGTGCCCGATTCCGAACTCCTTCCAGGGCATAGCCTCGCAAGCGGGCAACTTCCCGGTCTTTGAGGGCACCAGCAACTACTCGTTGCGTCTCGATCACAACATAACCGCCGCCAACCGCCTCATGGTGCGGGCCAAGGTCAGTCCCAGCACTGTGACCGGAATCGAAGTCAGCGGACAGGACCAACCCTTCGGGCAAAACGCCTACTCCCGCACCTCGCAACAAACCTTCCGTGATGTTGACGGGACCGTGCAAGACACCTGGAGCATCGGCCATAACAAGATCAACGAATTCCGCTTCCAGTACGCCCGCCGCGGGCTCTCCTACTTTTACAACACACAGATTCCGGCAGGGTCTTACCCGGCAGTCAACATTACGGGGATTGCTTATCTCGGACGTGAGCCTTACTCCTACATCCAGCGCACCGAGACCCGCTACCAGTTCATTGATAACTTTTCCCTGAGCGTCGGCCGCCACAACATGAAGTTCGGCGGCGATTTCAATTACCTTCCTCTCAAGGCGATTTTCACCGTGAACTACGGTGGCGTATATGACTTCGGCTCCTTCGCCTCCTCCAACCTGGGCTTTAGTTCCCCGATTCCCAATACTCCCTTCCCCGATCTCTCGCCAGTGCAAGCGTACGGCGCGGGGTTACCCGTGGACTTCATTCAGGGCCTGGGCAGTCCTAGCGATACGTTCAAGAACATCCCCATCGGCGTCTTCTGGCAGGATTCCTGGCGCGTCAGCGAACACACCACTCTGAACTTTGGTGTTCGCTACGACGTAGAGATTCCACCGAAGTTCAAACAGCCCCAAGGACTGGCCCTGCCCGCTTATAACCTGCTGGGATTGCAGAAGGGGATTCAAACGGATAAGAACAATTTCCAGCCCCGCATCGGCATTGCCTGGGATCCCGCGGGCAACGGCAAAACCGTGGTCCGCGCGTCGTACGGAATGTTCTACGATCATCCCCTCCTGGGCCTCTACTTCCTTGGGGATGCGTCGGACGGTTCCTCCAGCGGGCAGCTGGCCTTTCTCGGCACAGGATTTTGCAGCGGAGCGGGAAACCCCGCGAATTTGAACGCGTTCCCCATCTTCCAGGGCCTGCAAAATCAGGCACCATGCGCGCCGTCACTATTTCCGACCGCCAACGCCAACCTCGGCTACTTGCCCAACCAGCAGCAGTTCCAATCGTTGAACTTTCCCCAATCGGAGTTCCTCAACCAGAATTACCTGAACCTGGGGTCGAACCCGCTTACGTCAACGTTCCTGCCGCTGGCCTTCCAGCCCTTCGGCTATCCTCAGTCCAAGAATTTTGTTTACGCCTATGCACAGCAGGCCAACCTCACCGTGGAACGCGACCTCGGCCGCGGCTTCGCTCTAAGTCTTGCTTATAACTTCAACGGCGGACGGCATCTGAATCGTCCGATCAACGCCAGCACCGCTCGCGGCGACTTAATGGTCGCCAACTTTGAGGCGGCTTACTATGACGCGGTTCTCACGGGCCACACTCCTCCGGTGAACCCGCTCATCGTGAGCGGCTGCAATCCGGGTGGACCTACGTCGTTACTGGGCCCCTTCCCGTACGTGGACGCTTCCTTGATGAACTTCTTCCGTCCCGGCGGACTTAACCCATCGATCGCTGCCGGTTACAACTTAGCCGCGGGGCCTCCACCTGCCCCAGCTTCCCCCTGCGTGGGCCAGGCGATCCAGACTGCTCAGGCCATCCCAGGCTTCAACGCAGCCTGCAACCCGTCCTTCCAAAACGGCTTCTCCTACACCGGCTGCGTCCCCTTCGGCGACATGGATGCGAACTACTCTAACGGCAGCTCCATCTATCATGGCTTCACCGCGAATCTGCGCAAGCGCTTTGGCAACCACTACGAGTTTCTGGCTTCCTACACGTGGTCGCACGCCATCGACGACTCCACCGACCTGCAATCGACGCTGACACCGCAAGATAGCTACTATCCAGCCGTGGATCGTTCTTCGTCGCTGTTCGATCAGCGTCACCGCTTCGTATTCAGTGCCGTGTATCAGACCGGCCATCTCGGTGGCGGCTTCGGAAGAAAATTGCTGAATGACTGGACTTTCGCTCCCGTCGTCGAGGTTTCCTCGGGCCGGCCCTTCAACATCGTCACTGGCAATCAGGACAATTTCCAGTTTTCCGGTCTCACCGGCCGCCCCAACACCACGGTCGATCCCGCGTGTGGCACGGTCTATAAATCCAACTACTCGCCAAGCGGGACGCTGCAGGAACCTTGTATCAACGGCTTTGTCGCTGCCCGCGTCGCTCCAACTCTGCTGCAACTCGACGGCAATCTCGGCCGCAACGCAGGTCTCACGCCATGGACCGTTTTTGACGATATCCGCGTGTCGAAGCGCATCAACTTCAGCGAACGCTTCAACATGGATCTGATCGCCGACGTCTTCAACATCGCCAACAAGTACAACGTCGCGGCGGTGAGCCCGCTCTTCTCCAACGCCGGCCAGGCCACAGCCGCGTATGACCCGCGCCAGTTCCAGTTTGCGATGAAGCTGAACTGGTAGGAAGCGGACCTCGGACATGGGCCTCGGACCTCAGGAAAGTCAAAGTCCCCACCTTGTCTCGCAAGAAACACGCGAGACAAGGATGGGGTACCCTCAACCTTCTATCGACCGCAAGCAGAGAACTGCGCTCAGAACTGCGCTGCTACTCCTACCGTCGGGGTAATCGGCAATCCCTGCAGGGTCTTCACCAACACTTTGCCGGTGTTCGGATCGATTCCGGACTCGTACGCGAACCGGCCGTTGTAGTGGTTGGTCAGATTCAATACCTCGCCATACAACGTGAGCTTCCATCGCTGGAAGGCCCAGTCTTTATCCGTACGGACATCGAGCCTTTGATAAGCGCCAAGCCGCGCGGTGTTGATCCCGGTCGGGATAAACTGCCCATTGCCGATCTGTGCGAAGGTCCCGCTCGGCACCGGATATCCCGATCCGAGTAAGAACTTGGCGCTGAGATTGAGCGTTGGGCGCAGGCGGTAGGTGGCGAACACACTTAATGAATGTCGCTGATCCTCAAGCGTGGAATAGTAAAAATTGGAATTCGACAACTGCGAAAACGGAAGAAACGGCACCGCGATCTGATACTCGTGCTCTCTGGCCGCCAGCAGCGTGTATCCGACCCATCCTGACAAGCGATTAGCGCTGCGCCTTTGCAGAATCAGTTGTGCGCCACGCGCAAAGTCCCGTTTGAAGGTGCCACCCGAATCCGGCTGCACGACTGGGCAGGATGTGGAGTCCAACTGGCCTGGAGGAGTCACGCCCACGGAGAAGAAGCCTCGTCTCTCGAAAACCTGGAGCCGGACTCGCGTGTTCTCGCCAAGCCTTTGTTCGACGGCTGCGCTGTAATGCTCTGACTTCACTGGAAGCGGGGCTTCGGCTATACATTCTCCCGGGGGCGGACCGAAGGAAAAGTTGGAGAATTGCGAATACTTTCCCGCGGCGAACTGGAACTCGGTGTTGCGCGCCGCTCGCAGTGCCAGCGAAATCTGCGGCGAGAACTGCTGCGGCAGATATTCCTGAAACCGCTCCCAGCGCAGGCTTCCAAGTACATGGAGCCGACCGTGGAGCAATCCGGAAGCCTGCTCGACGTACCCGGTCTGGCGCAATCCTGACCCGGCGTACGAGAACGGCTGCAGCTGGCCGCTGCTGCTGATGCCAACCTGATATTCACTGTCGCGGATTCGCCGCTCGGATAAACCCGCCTGCAATACGTCATCCTGCGCCCAGGCCCACGACACTCCCGCACCACCCACCCACTCCCTATGGTCAGTCTGGGTGAGCAAGGTGCTCACGTTGTTGAAGAGCTCATCGGGCTCGCGAATGTAGGCGGCGCGAGCGTCCAGCAATAAGCGGGGGCTCAGAGCCCAACGCCATCCTGCACGAGCGAGTGTGAAATCGCTGTTGCCACTGGCGTATTGAACATTTTCGAGCGCCGCCTGATCGTTCATCGACAGGGTCGTGTGACCGTCGGTGACAAACAGGTTCAGGTTCTGCCGGGGATTGAGGTCATAACTCAGCTTCAGGTCCGCGTCTTCGAATCCCACGTTGGCGGCGTCCTGTATCCGGCCATGGATCAGATAGTTGATGTAACTCTTGCGCGCTGAAGCCAGCCACGATCCCTTTCGCGAACCGTTGAACCAGCCTTCGCCGAGAATTTCAGTGGCGGCGATTCCGGCGGTGATTCGGAACAGCGGGGCGCTGCGGCTGCCGTCACGGGTGTGAATGTCGAGAGCAGCGCCGTCCGCGTCACCATACCGCTCGGGAAACGCTGCGGGCAGCAACTTCATTTCCTCCACCACTTCACTGGTCAGCACGCCCAGCGAGGCTCCCTCGCTGAAGTTGCCGATCTCGTGAAATGGATTGAGCACAACCACGTCATCGATATAAACGCCGACATTGGGGAACGCCGCGCCCATCACCGAGAATTCTGCGAAGAACTCGTTGTTGCCCTCTGCCGAAACGCCCGGCAGCGTCTGCACGGCGCGAAACGGATCGTCGGCAAAGACGGTCGAAGTCTCACGGATTTCCGAGCTGGTCAGATTCATTTCCGTGGTCGCCGGAGAATCGGAAACTTGGAAAAGATCTCCACGCACCTCCACCTTGTCGGCATGATGGAAGTTGTCGGGCACCATGGTGATGGAAAACTCCTTGATGTCGGCGTCGGTCGCGAGGGTAAAGGGAACGGTCAGGAGCCGGTAGCTGACCGCATTTAGCCGCAGAATGTATTTTCCGGGAGCGAGACTTGGGATCGTGAACTCACCGGCGGGCGACGTGATGAGGCTAACTTTTGTTCCAAGCACCGAGACTTGCACTTGTCCCAATGCTTCTCCGCCAAGCGCATTCGTAACTTTGCCCCTGATTTCAGCCGCACGACTGACGACG
>Ga0209580_10000462_pt1 | contig 22360 bp, 14 predicted proteins | sample Coa_R1_5_FD_187153 | JGI IMG/M metagenome (GOLD analysis project Ga0209580, IMG submission 187153) | Surface soil microbial communities from Centralia Pennsylvania, which are recovering from an underground coalmine fire - Coalmine... | ecosystem: Environmental > Terrestrial > Soil >... | reverse complement strand
AGACTCCGGAGCAATTCATCCCTAAAGGGATTCCTACGAAGGACGTGCGATTCAATGCCGTTGACACCAGCATCAACGAGAAACTCAAGTCTGTGGTCCCAAAGCTCGAGGAATTTCAGCTTTGGGAGACCTGTATGACCATCAACAACCAATGGGCATACAACGTCAACGATCGAAACTTTAAATCGGCGCAGTTTCTGATTCGAGGTTTGGTCGAAGTTGCGAGCCGTGGAGGGAATTTCCTGCTCAACGTCGGACCGCGGCCCGATGGAACTATTCAGCCGGAATTTCAAGAACACCTGCGCGCGATCGGTGACTGGCTCTCGATTAACGGCGATTCGATTTACGGCACCACCTATGGTCCGGTGCAAGGAATCGCTTCGATTCGCACGACTGCAAAAGACAACAAAATATTCGTTCACGTCCTGGAATGGCCATCCGCAACGCTGGAAATCGGGGGAATCAAACCAAGAGTCCTTTCCGCACGCCTGTTGGCCAACGGGCAGTCCCTGAAGTTCATGCAAACTGAGGAAAAGCTCAGATTAGATTTGCCGTCGCAAATGCCTGATGCTAACGTCACGACAATTGCATTGGTGACGTCATGATTCAGCTGACTTCGTTTTGTGCAGGGTTTCACGGACTAGCCTTCACCGGTCGCTCGGGCGCAGGGTCTTCCAACCGGACAGTTGCTGCCCCACCCATTCGGCATTTTTTTCAGTGTGGCACAGTAAGCACGCGTTCGGACTCTCTTCCTGCCCGAATCGCTTTGTCATTTCCGCGTTTGGAATGTCGTCAATCTGGTGGTAGCGCGCTCGGAAAAGCAAGGCGTCCATGATGCGAGGCATGTGACAGGTGACGCAACGGCTGCCTTCTGATTCTGCCGCATGGTGGGAATGCCGGCTGATCGCGGCCGCATCTCTGAACTGGCTGTGACAACCGGTGCACATCAGGTCCGGTTCGTCGCGAAATTTTAGCGACGTTGGATTCGAAGCCGAATCGCGGCTGTGCGGATCATGGCAAGTCCCGCAGCTTACTTCGGCTTTCTTGAAACATTGCGAGCGTTCCAACGCTTCAACGATGAACGTTGTTTGCCGAAACCTCCCGTCTCTGTAAAAGCCCTTTCGGGAGAACTCGCCGAATGGCTGCCGCAAGCGGTTTCCGAAGAACTCTCGAGAAGAAACATAATTCAATTCACCGTTGGGCCCTGAGTTGCGGATTGCCGATTGCACATGGCACTGCGCGCAAATGGCGACAGACTTTCTGCTGTCGATCTTGTGAAAATTTACAGGTGGATCCAGCGGTTCCTTTGGATGGTAGTCATGCTCACTCATTTCTATGACGTGACCACCGGAAGGACCATGACACATCTCGCAATCGATTCCGTGCTCCTTGAATTCCACGTTATTGACGTCAACCCCCCCGCCCTTGGCATTTCGCAACTGGCTGGTATGGCACACCGCACAAATTGCCTGATAGCTCGTCGAGGCGTCGAGTTTTTCCCAGGTGCGCGGGTCAGCGCGCTCGCTTCCTGGACCGTCAATCACCTTCCAAAAATTGATCCACTGCTTGTGCTGCACGTTGTATTGAATCGGGAATACGTGGATTTCTCCGTTCGGCAGTTTCGTGGCATATGCCTGCTCAAACTTCGAGCCTATGGTGTAGTCGACAGGATAGCTGTGCCACTTGCCGTCAGACTGCGAGATGTCGAAGTAGTGGTGGTTGTTGCGCATGGTCATCCGGGCAAAGAGACGCCGATCCCGCGCACGTTTCACTTCGAACTTTCCGTCTCGATAGTCTGCTTCATCCCCGAGATAGAACTCATTGTTGTTCTGGAAATCTCCCACAACGTTTTGCGAAGCATAAGGACGAAGCATCTTTGCCATGCCGCTTTCTGACCAGGCCTTGTAAATATCGGCATGGCAAGTGCGGCAGGAATCGGAGCCGAAATAGGCCATTGCTGCGGGCTCTGTATGGTTTTTCTTGTCGGTCGCTATGTTCGAATTCTGGAGCACGGTCGTCCAGCGGTCCGTAGCTTGTTGCAAGAAAGTCTCGAACGAAATGGTTGCGCTGGGATAAAGCAGACGATATATCGTCCGAAGATTGTCTAGCGCTTTGGGAGCGAGCTCACTGTCCCCACGATAGACGGCAGCGAAACTGTTGCTGGCGCCCGTGGCGTTACCGAAACTGAGTTGCGCCAGGCCCAGCACATAGGCAATCTCCAGGTCCTGATTGTTAAAGTGCAGTGCTTCGAGCAGCGCTGCCTCAGAGTTTTTCAGCAACTCCCGTCGCGTTTCGCCCACCGGCTGCGTGAGCGCTGCTTGCAATAGGGCTCGACCCTTCGCGAAATTCGCGGTTGACTTGAGCTGCTGCTTTACATTGGGCCAATCTTCGTCGCGAACGGAGGCAGGCCCGGCGAAGCGATCGAGATCATCCAGTGCCTCCCTCGCATGGGCAATAGCCGCGGAGTTTAGATTTTGACGCGCTTCCACATCCGCAACAGGGACCAGTAGCAATGGATTCTCCGGAAGCAGTGCTAAAGAGTTTTGCGCGTAACTGAGTCCCAGCTCGTATTCACCGAGGCCAAAACAGCCACGTGCTGCCACTTCATAGGCCTGCGCCAGGAACGGCGACTGAGGAAAGCGAGCATTGAACGCCTCGGCACGCGCACGCATCTCGGCCGGTGTTGCTGGCTTGAAAAGTTGCAGGAATGCAGAGCGCTCCGCAGGATCGACTATCTCATCGGCGATTGAAGCCAAATTACGCTTCTGCACAGACGGAACTGAATCGATGTCCTGCGCTGCCAAAAAAATAAACGACCACAGCAGAAAGCCGACAACCTGGAGCCGGTAAAACATGGCTCTACACTCTACAACATTTCATCTCCGGGTAGTCTGCGCGATGCGAATGGCCTTGTCGATATCCGGGTCCGCGGGCGTGAGCTTTTTTGCCTCGAACAGTTCCTGGAGTCCATTCTTTGTGTCGCCTGAATGGAGGTAGATGATCCCAAGGTCTTTGTGCAACTGGCCAAGCGCGGTGCAACCGCCGCAGACCTGGATCCCTTCCTTCAATTGTGAAATAGCTTCCGGCCAATCGTGCGCAGCAGCGGACGCCAACCCGAAGTTCCCCAAAGTCTGCGCCCGATCCATGATTTGTTTTTGAGCCTGCAGGGTCTCAAAGCGCGATTGCAGGCGCTTAGACTCGTCAGGATCAGATTGCGCCAGTTGGCGCGAGAGGTTGTAAAGGGCTTCGCCGTGCTCAGGATTGATCTCAATCACTTTTCGCCATTGCGCGAGTGCGCCGGTCCGATCTCCGGCGTGCACAAGTTCTTGACCAAGCACGAAGAGAGTGTCCGGATTTCTTGGATCTAGTTCTGCCGATTTTTGAAGTGCCTGAATTGCCGCCGTGGCATGCCCGGCTGATTTGTCGATCAGTCCAAGCAGATACCACGGTTCCGCATAGTGAGGATCGAGACGCACCGCAGTTTCAAGTTCCGGCTTCGAGTCCTGGTCGCGCCGCAAATCGAGCAGAACTCGCCCCTTGTTGTAGTGCGCGGGCGCCGAATTGGGATCCAGTTTCACAGCTTCAGAAAACTCCGCCAGGGCGCCTTCCAGGTTGAACTCGTCCGCGTATGCAATTCCTAGATTCAAATGTGCGCCTGAGGACTTGGGTTCCAGTTCGATGACCTTCTGGAAATAGCTGATGCCCTCTTCGGTCCGCGTCATGCGCGTGAATACCATTGCAAGCACCGTCAGCGCCTGGGAGTTGTCGGGACTGATCTTGAGGGCGCTCCGTATCGGTTGCTCCGCCTCGGGAAAACGCGATTCACCCGCGAGAATCAGGCCGAGATTGATGAATGCCTGCGTGTATTGCGGATTGTTTTCTGTCGCCTGGCGGAAGAGTTCTTCGGCTTCATTGTTTTTTCCTTGCTGCCCGTATAGCACACCGAGGTTGTTTTGCGCCTCTGCATAACCCGGGTCCAGGGCAATTGCCGCTTTAAGTTCTTTTTCAGCTTCAGCCGCCTGGCCAGCTTGAAGGCTGATAAGGCCGAGCTGGTTATGCGCCCGAGCGATAGTGGAGTCAAGGCTAATGGATTTTTGTAGACTCTCGCGCTCCTCCGCAATTTTTCCCAGACGATCAAGGGATAGGGCCAGATCGTAGTATGTGCGCGCATTCCCAGGGTCTTGCGCCAGCGCTTCACGATAAACGTCCACTGCGCGTTGATACTCGCCTACCTGAAAATATTCGTTGGCCTGGTTCACCTTTGTTCCGGCTACGTTCTCTTTGACACTCTGCTGCTTCTTTTCTTGAAAGTCTTCCAGTTCCTTGCGGGCTCTCTGCTCCTGACCCAGGCTTCGCAGCACCGCTGCCAACTGAAATCGCGCTTCGCTCGACGCTGAATTCAGCTGCACCGCCTTTTCCAGCTGAACCAGCGCTTCTTGTGACCTGCCCAGCTTGGAAAGAACAAAGCCCAGGTTGTACCGGCTGTCGTAATGATTGGGGTTGAGTACTACCGCACGTTTGAGCAAAGGTTCGGCAGCCGCATAGTTTCCAAGCCCGCGGTCGACCACTCCCATCAAGTACAGCGCGTCAAAGTCGTGCGGCTTGCGCCGGAAGTAGCTCTGGATTTCAGGCGATGCCGTTTGGAACTCCGCCAGGATAATCAACGCTTTCACATACGAAAGTCTGGTGACGTCATTACTTGGATCGAGCCGCAACGCCTCGCGGAACTCGTCAACTGCTTGTCGGAACTGAGACTCCTGCGTGTAGGCAAGGCCTAACCTGACGTGCCGGTCCGCTGATGAAGGGTTTTGTTGTACTAGCTGTGCCAGCAGCTTGACAGCTTCCGCCACGTCACCGTTACTCGAGTAAGCCACCGCGAGGTCATCCTGGAGCACAGGATCGGCAGGCGCGTCTTTCAGGTACGCAATCGCGGCCGAGTATCGCTTCTGGGCAATCAACGCTTTTGCAAATCCATCCAGGGCGGGCACGGACTTCGGGTCAGATTTCAGAGCAACCTTGAATTCTTCGATTGCGGCCTCATTTTGCCTCAACTCGCCTAACGCCTCCCCGAGTGCGATGTGTCCCAACGGATCATCAGGTTTAATCCGTACCGCTACTCGTAATTCACGAGCGGCCCGCGCGGCATCGTTCTTTTGCAGAAGCGCTAAAGAAAGATTGAAACGCGCCTCCCAGGAGTTCGGATCTTGGTGCACCGCAGCTTCAAAAGCGGCGATCGCACACGACAATTGCTGCCGCTGGCCAAAGTAGGCGCCCAGTGCGTCATAGGCGCTCGCCGAAGGATGAGTTGCAAGTACCTGCTCCAACTCCGCTGGACCTTTGCAGTTAGCAGGGATTTGGCCCCAGACGTTGAGACTGCATACCTGCACAACCCAGGCGCAGAGCGCGATTTGGGCACACCACCACATTTCGATAGCCTGACCGCCTAATTCTCGCTTGCGCTCATGGTAGCAGACAAGCGGCAGAGGGACGTTCGGTCGAATGTTATGATCGCGAAATAATACGTGTGGGAGCCTGCCAGTTGCGCAAATTCAGTTTCGACCAGATTTTTCTCTTTTTCGGTCTCATATTCCCTGTGCTCGGCAGTATTCCCGCGCACGCGCAGGGTGTAGCAACCGGCGGTACGGCGGTTCCGGCGCGGCCACTTCCTGCCGGAATGAAAGCTCCGGCAGTTGAATATCGGGATATCGCGAACCAAGCAGGTCTTGCTGGCGTGAACGTCTCCGGTTCAGAGACTTCAAAGCAGTACATTGTGGAAACGACCGGCAACGGCGTCGCGATCTTCGATTTCGATAACGACGGTATGCCCGACATTTTTCTGGTCAACTCAGGGACACTCGGGACAGGCGCTGTCCAACCGAAGCATTTCCTTTATCACAATCTGGGGGGATTGAAATTCGAAGACGTCACCGACAAAGCGGGAATCAAGCCGACCGGGTGGGGACAGGGAGTCTGTGTTGGAGACATAGACAATCATGGATATCCGGACTTGTTCATCACCCAGTGGGGACAGAATGTTCTCTATCGAAATCTCGGCAATGGCACATTCAAGGATGAAACCAGGGAGCGGGGGTTGCTTTCGCCAAAACCACGCTGGAGTACAGGTTGCGCGTTCCTCGATTTCAACCGAGATGGATTTCTGGATCTTGTCGTAGTCCACTATGTGGATTTCGACTTGGCCCATACGCCTCACCCTGGCCAGACCAGCCAATGCCAGTGGAAGGGAAAACCGGTCATGTGCGGCCCGCGCGGTCTGCCGCCCGAAACGCTCTCGTTCTATCAAAATGACGGGCACGGGAACTTCATTGATGTTTCGGAGCAAGTTCACGTTTCAGGTCCCAAGAACTACTACGGATTCGCTGCGTTAACAGGAGACTTCGACAATGATGGTTGGCCGGACATCTTCGTGGCATGTGACTCGACTGCGAGTTTGTACTACCACAATGTTGGCGGAAAGAGGTTCGAAGAGATCGGAGTCCGCGCTGGCCTTGCGTACAACGAAGATGGACGCGAACAAGCTGGTATGGGCGCTACCGCCGCCGATTTCGACGGTGATGGTTTCCTCGACATTTTCAAGACGAACTTCGCCGACGACACCCACACCATGTACAAGAACCAGGGCGGAAATAATTTCGAGGATGATACTATCGGCTCGGGTCTCGCGGTGAACACAAAATATCTAGGATGGGGAACGGCATTTCTCGATTTCGATAATGACGGATGGAAAGACCTGATCGTTGCCAACGGTCACGTTTATCCTGAAGTGGATACCGGCCGCACCGCCGAAAAATACAAGCAGCCGCGACTTCTGTACTGGAACCGCGGCGACGGGCAATTTTTTGATCTGTCTTCGCAGGGCGGGCCGGGTATATCCGACGTTCACTCGTCACGCGGCCTGGCCATAGGCGATCTGGACAACGACGGCAATGAAGAAATTGTTATCGTCAATATGGGTGAAGCACCATCGCTGTTGAAAAACTTTCGCACTGGCGGTAATTCGCTCCTTGTTCGTGCGCTCACCTCGGGGAGAGATGCTATCGGCGCACGCATTACCGTCATTGCCGGCGGCCATAAGCAAATTGACGAAGTGCGCAGCGGCGGCTCCTACATCTCACAAAATGATTTTCGCCTGCACTTTGGCGTTGGCAGCGCCAGCACAGCCGACATATCGATTCGGTGGCTCGACGGCAAAATGGAAAATCTCAGGTCAGTAGCCGCGGGTGAAATCGTGACCATTGAAGAAGGCAAGGGGGTTGTTCGCAAAGAGCCTTACAGTTCGGCAAGGAAATAGGTTTTCATGTACCTGCAGCCGTCAGGAAGAAGGCCGAACGGGCGCTGGCGCCGCGGGCCGCGCGAATTTCGTCTCATCGACCGGCACGTTAAACTCCGCATCCTCAATTTGCACTGTCAAGTGCGAGTTGGGCCGTGCAATCGTCTCTTGGAAAGGAACCTTGAGCCCATCCAGCGTGCGGAAGTCCGAATAATCGATCTCCGTGGGATTCCGGCCCAGTGGAGATTTGGTGTAACGCAAAATGCGCAGCAAATATCCTGATTCTTTGTCGAAATAAAAGCTGGCTGCGATCTCACCTGAATTGATGCCTGCGACGACGTAGCTCTCGCGGTCGCCGATCTTCTCCGTCGCCGCGGTCTTAACTTCGTCGAACCATTGCTTCATATGCAGAGGCAGTTGTAGGTCCATCTCCGGTTGCGCAGAGGCCACTTCAAGCGGAGGAATCTCGCGCGCCGGGCGGTTTGGCGCCGAAGTCCAGCCAGACGTTCCGTCGTACGCCGTAATGCTGTCACCATTGGGCAGGTGAATGACGGTAAGCTGTTTCCCGCCAGTCTTGCTGAGAATCTCGATCGGCAGATTTCGGCCGCTAATGTTGATCGTACCCTTCTCCTGTCGAGTGCTAATTTTTTGCAGGGCAGCTGCTCCTCCGATCGCCTCGGCGTACTTCGCGATGATCTGCTCGGCTGGAGGAGCATTGGTTGTCGAGGTGTCCTCTCCGAGAGCACTCTCAATAGCGGGTCTGGGGCCGCCCTCAGCAATTACGGGTATGGCTACCGGATGCGGTGCGCCACGATGGCAGGAGTTGCAGGTGACCACTTGCTTGGAATCAAAGTTGTCCCGGTTAATCGCGGCCATCATCTGCATCATCTTCCGCGCGGTCTGCTTGGGTTTCTTGTCATCTTTCTCGAGGGCACCTTCCACGTGGCAATAACTGCATTCCACGCCCAGAGAGTAGGTAATGAACTGCATGGCCGGGACCAGTTGATCAGCCGGAATTTCCTTCAATACCTGAATATTCTGATACGTCTCTGCTGCCGACCTTTCGCGAGGTGGAGATGTGTTTCCAGACGCCGTTTGCCCGCGCGAAGGCGTTTCTGAAATCCCCACGACGGTAAAGGCGATCCCGAGCATGCATAAGAATTTCCTGTACATTAGTGCCCTCTCCCAAACGACGTGACCGGCGAAGCAGCGCATCGCACTGGCGCTTCATCGTAAAGCTTCTCGATAGGATCAGCCGACCTTGCTCAAGGACTCTTTTGGGTTGGCCACACCGCCGATCGCTTCCGAGAGCGTACAACTGGCCTTCCCGAGTACACGTTTCACAGTCGAGGAAGTTGTAGAATCCTCAATTCTTTGAAGGAATGGAACGCTAAGGGCAGCGACGCCGTAGCCGCGATCGTCCAAAACAGGAAACGAAATATTGATTACACCCTCTACCTCATAACTTTTTCTCTCGTCAAATCCGCGCTGTTTAATCTTGGCCAAGTGTTGGCCCAAATCGCCCGGAGGACGCGTTCCATTGTGCTTACACCACAGCTTTATAGCCCGAGATGAGACTTCAGGGATCTGGTACGCCAGGATTACCTGTCCCGTTGTCGAACGCATGAGGTCGCCAATGCCGCCAGCTTTCACGTAAAAGCCGCTGCTGCTGAGTGGAGGATTAACCTGGGCGATGATTACGACACGGTCTCCGTCGAGCACTCCCAAATGGCACGATTGGTTGATTAGACGAGTGACCTGCTGCATGATCGGCAAGGCTTCGGTAGTCAGGCGCTCAATTGGGGGATGCTGGTATGCCAGCTTAAACAGATTCAGGGTCAGTGAATAGCGCTCGTCGCCACCAGATCGAGCAATATACCCGCGGGTCTCAAGACATACCAGCATCCGGAAGACCTCCGAAACTGTGCGACTGAGCCTGCGAGCAACATCGGTTTTTGTGAGTCCATCCGACTCGCTCGCAAAAAGTTCGAGCACATCAAGGCCTTTTTCCAGAGCTGGCGTCGGATAGCGGTGGGCGATTTTAGTTCGTGTCTTTAGGTCCATTCCAGAATCTTCGGTCGCGCTTCAAAGAGAGAACATATCAACTGTTCCGCGTGAAAATCAAGAATCACATTGCTGGCGATGCCGTGGGAAAATAGCCGGCGAGAAGCTTTTCATTCCCTGACGTGGTCACGTATTTCTCTCCACACAGGGCCGTCAGGATAGCTGTGGCTTACAAGGGACTCCGAGCATATTTCAGTGCTGTATCCCGGTTGCTGTGGAAGCAGGTAATGCCCGTTGGCAATGCGTACCGGATCAACGAAATGTTCATGTAGGTGGTCCACAAATTCAGTGACGCGGTTGTCCAACGACGTCGACACGCACAGATAGTCGAAGATTGCCAAGTGCTGGACGCATTCGCAAAGACCGACGCCGCCAGCATGGGGGCAGACCGGGATATCGAATTTGGCAGCCATAAGGAGTACGGCAAGATTTTCATTGACCCCGGCCAGGCGGCAGCTATCAATTTGACACACGTCGATGGCTCCCGCCTGCATTAACTGCTTGAACATCACGCGATTGTGGCAGTGTTCGCCCGTGGCGATGCGGACGGGCACTTCCCGGCGGATGCGAGCGTGTCCTAGAATGTCGTCCGGACTGGTGGGCTCTTCCATCCACCAGGGGTCAACCTCAGCAAGTTCATTCGTGCGCTGAATGGCTTCCTCCACTTCCCATTTTTGATTGGCATCCATCATCAGCTTGTTGGTGGGGCCGATTTCTTCACGAACAAGGCGTGCACGGCGCAAATCGTCGGCAGGATCTCCTCCAACCTTCAATTTGAAATGAGTCCAACCTTGATGAAGGCCTTCGCGGCACAGCCGCCTAACCTTGTCGTCACTAAAACCATACCAGCCCACAGAAGTGGTGTAGGCCGGGTAACCATGTCGCTCCAAGGCCTCGAGGCGCGTATCTTTGCAAGAGACCCGCTCTTTCAGGAGCGCGAGCGCATCGTCCGGAGTGATCGCGTCTGTGATATAGCTGAAGTCAATTGAACGAATAATTTGTTCGGGTTCAAAATCGGCCAGCAGTTTCCAAAGTGGTTTTTTCTCGATGCGCGCGTAAAGATCCCACACCGCATTGAGAAGGGCGGCTGCCGCAAGATGGACCACACCTTTTTCGGGCCCAAGCCATCGGAACTGGCTATCTCGTGTTAGCTCCCTCGAGAAAGCCGCCATGTCGTCAGTAAGCGAGGAGAGGCGACGCCCGCGAACCAATCGGCCCAGATACCGAATTGCAGAAACGCAGAGTTCAGTCCCCCTGCCGAGAGTAAAGGTCAGACCATGTCCGTCCACGCCGGCGTCGGTTTCGAGGATGCAATACGCTGCGGAATAGTCGGGATCTTTATTGACTGCGTCCGATCCGATCTGCTGCAGCGAAGTGGGGAAGCGAAGATCGATAACGCGTATATCGGTAATCCTAGGATCGCTCAAGTTCAGTTTCTCCATCGCGCAACGCCACCCGGTGCTCGGGACAGAGACGCATCACCGAAGCAGTGCATGGTGATTTCTATGTCTGAAACGTTCCATTTGTCAATAAACAGCAGGGCTTATTGTGCGTCCAGGAACGGTCCGTTATCACGGCTGTCAAAATCAGACGGCGTCAGTGGATCAAGACGCTTCCTCAGCGGTGACCCCGCCCATCGCCTCCGAGAGCGACCTACTAGCCTTCTGTAAGACTTCGCGCACAGTTGCGGGAGTGGTGAGATCGCCAATTCTTTGGAGAAAGGGAACGGTCAATGCAGCGATGGCACATTCTCGATCATCGAGGACGGGAAACGAAATATTAATTACACCATCCACTTCATAACTCGCTCTTTCTTCGTATCCTCGCGACCGGATTCTGGCCAGGTGGTCCGCCAGATCACGCGGAGGACGCTCCCTGTGTTGTTTACACCAAATCTCGATGGCCCGAGAACAAACGTCGGACGTCTGATGCGCAAGTATGACATGTCCAGTAGCCGCATGCATCAGATCGATAACCGCTCCGGTTCTAACGTAGAAACCTGAACTGGCATGCGAGTCAACCTGCGCAACAATCACAACGTGCCCGCCTTCAAGCACTCCCAAATGGCAAGATTGGCCTATTTCATGCGCGACCTGCTGCATGATTGGCAGAGCCTCGGCGATCATACGTTTGGTGGGAGGATGCTCCTGAACTAGCTTAAACAACCGTAGTGTTAACCGGTAGCGCTCGCCTTCGCGCGACTGTGAGATGTAGCCGCGCTCTTCGAGACACAAAAGCATTCGAAAAATCTCGGAAACAGTGCGATCGAGGCGACGGGCAACGTCACTCTTACTGAGCCCTGCTGGTTCGCTGGCAAATAGTTCCAGGATGTCCAGCCCCTTTTCAAGGGCGGGTGTTGGATATTGCCGACCAGCCTGCTTCCGCGATTTCTTAGTCATAGCTGGGTCTTCACTATCTTTCGTCGTCAACTCAGGACGTCAGAAAGCCTGTCACAGGCGTTGTCGCGATGTTTCACTCAGGACTGTTCGATCAGCCTCAATCCTTCTCCTTCGGGGTCGTTGCGCACTGTGCAGGGCGTGTCCAAGTACATCGTCGCCCGCTGCTCTGAAGTGTATGCGGGCCAATGTGGCAGACCGTTGTGATTAGGATTTCCTGTTCGGGCAAAATTCACCCAGGCAGTACTGATTTGACTCGATAGGACCGACGCCTCTGTGGTGCCTCCACTGTAATGATCGCAAATTTCAGCATTGTCGAAAGTGAATGCTATCTCTGCGGCGTGAAACGCGCCGGGACGGCCATCCAGTACCGGCGTGCGCCAACAATAAACGTAAGAGTACGCAGGCGCGCTACCCAAAGCAGCCTTCCTGATAGCCTGCTCGAACGCAGCACGGCGAAAGGGAGCGGCGGCAATGATGGCATAAAGGTCAAATGGAGTTGCTTTAGGGTAATCGCGCCGGTAGGCGTCGATGATCGGCTGGCTGCCGTCGCCAAATTCTTCCTTAACCAATCGGTTAAGTTCTTCCACTCCCATCGCATTGGCATCGGGACGGTCAAGCCCACTTACACCCTCGTGAAGATTTGTGCCGGTTAACAGTGGAACGTCCGCAGATATTTCTGGAGCTCCTGGATCGAATGGATGGCGAGGAAGTATGAGGCCGTCTACTGTCGGCCCCCAATCGTATTCACCGTAGTTTCTCCGAAGAGAAGATTTGGGCCGAGGCATTTTCTTCATTGCTTCCGCCGCAGCGCCCGAAAGCCGATCAACCGGAACTACCTGAAGTTCGCTCAACTGCGATTTGGATAAACCCAGTTCCGCGAGCACCATTTCAGCCAACCGTCCGGAGTAGTTAGGAGAGAGAGACCTAAGAAAAGGTCCGCTCTGCACAATCGCGCGGTGAAATAGGCCTTTGGCTGCCGGCATCGCCATAAGGACCAGGACCTTCCCACCACCGCCCGACTGACCAAAGATGGTTACGCTCCCTGGGTCGCCACCGAAAGTTGTGATGTTATCGCGAACCCATTCTAAGACAGCCACAAGGTCAAGCATGCCGACGTTGGCGGAGCTCGAATATTCTTCTCCTCCCAAGCGTCCAAGATTTAGATAGCCATACACGTTGAGTCGATGATTGTGATTCACGACCACGGCATCGTGATTACGGGCGAGACTTTCGCCGTCGTAGGAAAGAAGATCATGACCGCTGCCGGCGGAAAATCCTCCGCCGTGCATGTAGACCATGACTGGGCGCTTATGGGAGGCATTGATCTCCGGCGTCCATACATTCACGCGCAGGCAGTCTTCGCCGGGAACCGTGGCGGCCGCGCCGCGATGCAGCACGAACGCATCTTCATCGGAGTTCGCTAGGTTTTTCCCGTTAGTATCAAAGTGCGCGGAGTCCTGGTATGGACAAATGCGGCCATACTGCAGCGCGTTGCGAATTCCCGTCCACGGCTCAGGCTTGACTGGCGGCATGAAGCGCCTAGCGCCGGCGGTTGAGGCGCCGTAGGGTAAGCCCTTGAAAATGTACACGCCGTTCCGTTTGAAGCCCCGGATCTTTCCAGAGGTCGTCTCTGCAACAGTAGCGGAGTCAGAAGCAATAACCAGGCTGCGGCCGGCACCGCCCGTTGCGGATTTTGTCTTCGAGGTAGAGGCCGGCATGGGCTGTGATTCCGCGGTCGCCCGCAAGATCACAGAACCCGCCAATCCTGCCCCCAACGTTGCCATGCGGCCGATGAAGGAACGACGTTCCTTAAAGGCCGGCCTTGACTCGCGATTTGGCAGCTTTTTCAAAGGTCGTTCCTTGCCTCACATCTCAGATTGTCCAACGGTGCGATCCTCGATCCGCCTTAGCAGGCTAAGTCGCTCGCCCTCCTGCTCACGTTTTCTATTACCGAAATAGCCTATCTGTCAATAAAAATCCTTGACAGCCATCACTAATGAAGCTTATAAGTTTACGCGTTTGATAGGCAAACTAATAGTTTTAGATATAAAAGCATGATTGGGACTGCGAATGGCCCTTTCCCCGTTGCGCGGGCGGGCCGCTACAGAGGTCGTTGAGGATAGCGAACCAATGCCGAGGGAGGCGTTATGCATGACCAGGTGTTTAGGTTTCTTGCGCTGATTCGAGGAGGCAAAGATTCATGCGGCTGGTGTGAATCCGGATTCCGTCGCGGTACCGCCGCGCTATGTGTTGCGCTGGTATTGATACTTGTAATTCCGAATAGTGCTTCTGCGCAGGCGACAGCCACTCTCAACGGAGTTGTTCGGGATTCGAGCGGTGCGGTATTAGCGCAGGCAACAGTAACTCTCCAGAATACTAATACCGGCGCGCTCAGAGACAGTCTCACCAACGATTCCGGGTTGTATGTGTTCGTGAGCGTGCCACCTGGTGAATACGTTCTGAAGGTAGCAAAAGATGGATTTGCTACGACGACACAGGGACTGCATGTTCTCGTCAATCAGGCCAGCACTCAGGACTTTACACTACGAGTAGGAACGACCCAGCAATCCGTCACGGTCGAGGCCTCCGCGGTCAACCTCGAAACCGCGAATGCGACGCTAGGCACGGTGATAGAGTCCAAGCAAGTTATGGACTTGCCACTCAACGGGCGAAACTTCACGCAGCTCCTGGCCCTCACGCCGGGTGTGAGTCCGGTCAGCGTGGCGCAAAACTCGGGTGGCGCACAGGCTGCCCCGGTCGGCTCATTTGTCTTTCCCGCAGTCAGCGGGCAATCAAATCGCAGCAACTACTTCCTGCTCGATGGGATCGACGATACTGACCAAGTCTTTACCACCTATGCGATAGCGCCAATCCTTGACGATATTCAAGAGTTCAAGGTCCAATCCCACAGTGATGAGGCTCAGTTCGGCGGCGTCTTGGGCGGCATCGTAAACGTGGTTAGCAAATCTGGCACAAACCAGTTTCACGGGACTGCGTGGGAGTTCTTCCGCAACACTGTGCTGGATGCTAAGAACCCGCTTGAAGGGGTTGCTTCGAAACTAGAGCAGAACCAGTTCGGCGCGAATTTCGGCGGTCCGGTGATTCTCCCGTTTTACAACGGCCGTAATAAGACCTTCTTCTTTGGAAGCTATGAAGGGTTTCGCCGCGCGCAGCCTTCAACCGGCTCAAGCACGAGCATTGCAGGCCAGCCGTCCGGCGCGTTTTACAATGTGCCTACGACGGCGGAACTTGCAGGCAACTTTAGCGCACTGTTGCAAGGTCCTAACCCCATCCAGCTTTATAACCCGTTCACGACGCGGCCCGATCCTGCTAATCCCGGGTCTTTCATCCGCGATCCCTTTCCAAACAACGACATTTCGAGCGTATTGAATTCAGGCGCCGTGTCCCTTGCCCAAGCGATATTTCCCGCCCCGAAGCCAGTCGTAAACGGCTTCAATGGCTATGATATTCGTTCCAATCTGACTCCTCAGAACCAATACAGTTTCAGAATAGACGAAAACATCAACCCCTCTAACTCTCTCTTTTTTCGGTACTCGAATTCGGACCAGTCAAGGATCGGAACCGGTGGGATCGAGGGGGAGACCGCTACGGGCGAAACGTTCGGAAAGCAATACGTGTTGTCCTACTACCACCAGTTCAACCCGTCAACAATCTTGGATGCGCAATTCGGACATGTGGACCTCACGAATAACGTTGGCAACTCCTATGACAAGCTAAACCCGACAACGGTGGTCAATGCCGCCGGCCTAGCGCCTGGTTACGCCTGTGGTTTCGCGGGTGCGGGCTCTTCTTGCTCGATCCCAGGGCTGAGCATTCCGGCGTACGCGAATAGTGGTGCCACAAACAAAGGCGGAACCGAGCTCACGGACATTTATCAGTGGAGAGCGAATTTGACGAAAGTTCTCCGCAAACACTCGTTTACCAGTGGTTTCGATTTTGAGAGAAACTCATTTTTTGTACATGGTGGCGGTCCAGCTGAAACTTTCGGTGCTGCGCAAACAGCGAATCCGGAAGCGCCGACCGGTTCGGGCGATGCCATGGCAGCGTTTCTTATCGGAACAGCCGCCAGCGCCTCGCGTCGAGATACTGTGGCGCCCGTGACCGGGCAGCGAAGTTGGGGCTTCTATTTCATGGATAAATGGAAGGTGACAGACAGACTAACTGTGAATGTCGGGCTTCGGTATGACCTAATGCTTTGGCCGGGGTATGGGTCAGGTACCAGCGATCCAACCAGCCAAGTCGGGAATATCGACTTCAACAATGGGACCTATGTCATTCAAACGAATTCACCGGACTGCGCGAGTGCCGGCAAAGCTCCCTGCGTGCCCGGAGGCCTGCCGCAGCCTAACGTGGTTGTTTCCCGAAATGATCGCTTGTACTCCAATACTCATGACAATATCCAACCCCGAGTCGGGATGGCCTATAGTCTTAACGACAAGACGGTGGTGCGTGCCTCGTTCGGCATGTTCAATGACCTCTGGGCGGGCGTTATGCAGACCGTGCAGGGCATTGGTGGCGACTGGCCATCAGTAGCGCAAATACTCACTCCAGCACTGAATACGTCGAATGAAGTCGCCACAGTAAATTGGCAAGATCCGCTTGCAGGCTTAGGTTCGGCGGGTTTACCCGCTCCAACCCCATTCGGCCAGGTTGAGTGGTACCGGGATCCGAAGGCCAAGGATCCATATTCGGAGCAATGGAATTTTGGAGTCGAGCGGCAGTTGGGCTCGAACACTGTCATGACGGCGAATTATGTGGGTTCCCAAAGTCACCGTCTTACAGTTGGTGGCTTGTACAACGTTGCATTAACTCCGGGACCAGGGACGCCCGCCGAGGTTGCGGCTCGACAGCCATATCCGTATATCAGTCCGACTTTTTATGATAGAAGCATCGGTAATAGCTCCTACAACGCTTTCCAATTTTCCACCAACCACCGTAGTTCGAGTGGGCTTACCTATCTGGTTGCCTACACTTGGTCAAAGTCCATGGACGTCGGTTGCTCTGGATTCTTCGGTATCGAGAGCTGCTCAGTTCAGAACCCTTACAACATCAAGGGTGACCGCAGCGTGTCCGGCTTTGATCTGACCCATGTTCTCAGTGCGAGCGCGACCGCCCCACTGCCGTTCGGTAAGGGCAGGCGCTTCGCAAATTCCAACGGTTTCGTCAACTATCTTATCGGAAACTGGCAACTCAATGGCATCCTGACTCTTACTTCAGGGTTGCCATATAACGTGTTCATCTCGTCGGATATCCCCAACGTCGGGAATTTCGCCCCCTGGAGTGGTAACGTTCGGGCGAATCAAATTGGAGATCCTAACGCAATAAATCGGAGCACGAAGGAATGGTTTAACACTGCCGCTTTTGGCCCGCCTGCGCCTTTTACGTTTGGCGATTCCGGCAGGAATTCCCTTCGAGCAGACTGGTTTAAGAATCTGGATCTGTCGCTGTTCCGTGATTTTCCCATCGGCGAGCGCAGAAGTCTTCAGTTCAGGGCCGAAGCATTCAACACTACAAATACGCCAACCTGGGGAATTCCGGTCACCGATCTGAACAATCCCGCACAGCTCGGATCGATAACCAGTACGCGCAGCACGGAGCGGCAGTTGCAAGTGTCGTTAAAACTTTACTTCTAACTGGGTTCCGCTCTGGACTTCAATGAACTGGGGCTAGCTGGCGGACGCCGGCCACTAGCCTCGGTTCAGTAGTTCGGCACGACGATCCGCTGTCGCCAGAAAGCGCGTACAGCATTTCTACGGTTGTGGTTTGATCCGTTCTCACCCCGCGGGAGTTGGTCCGCTTCATAGCGGCCTGAGGGTTACCTGCGCCAAATCAAGTGATCGTGGCAACTATACCTGGGCATTCGCACGATCTGTGTGAGGGGAGGTAACATTTGAAAACGTCCTTTCAACCTCACATCCTCAGCAGAAGAGACTTCTTAAAGGTTATGATGACTGGCGCTGCCGGAGTCTTTTCAGCAAGGTGTGGTTCCCCACTGTCCCTTCGAGCTGCAGTTCCCCCGGCAACAAAACCTCTCATTCCTAGACTCACGCCATATTTCCGTCTTTACGGAGCGACGGCGACGGCGATCGAGGGCAACGCAAAACTGGACGCCCTGAGGATCTCTGTGAACTGTAGGGGTTCAAGCAGCATTAAATGGAACGTTACCGCTCTGGAAGAAGGTGAGTACGAACTGTTCATTTCGTGTGCTGTTCCCGGTGCATCCTGTCACCTTGAAGTTGTCTCAGGCCTCACTTCCGTTAAATCAGTTCTAAAGTTCACCGAGGGTGTATATCGCTCAAGTGACGGCGGCTGGTCTGTTAATTTCGAAAAGAAGCGGCTCGATGGCAAATTGCATTTAACCCGCGGAATAAACCCAGTCACACTCCAAGTATCCGGAGCTGACACGGACGAAATGGTCCGCTTGCGATGCCTTGAAGTTCTTCCTGCTTCTGCCGACGCTGAAATGACGGCCGCTGAAGAGAGTGCCCGCGCGCATCGAGCGAGCACGGACTGGTTTGTCAAGGCAGGGTATGGGGCCATGTTTCATTGGACAGATCTCACGCAACCGCGAGATGGCATGAAGAAGCCGTATCCAGAGGCTGTCAACGCCTTTGACGTTGAGGCCTTTGCAAGCCTTATGGGAGAAATAGGAGCGGCTTACGTCATCTTCACTCTGAACCATGCCCATCCGCACTGCCCCGCTCCCATCCAGTCGTGGGAAGCCATCCATCCGGGATGGACAACGAGACGCGATCTAATCAGCGATATCGAGGGTGTTTTGGAGAAACGCGGAATCAGATTGATTCTTTATATAAATTCTCCTGTATTGACAAACTTTGGAAAGACCGGGGAAACCGGGCTCTACGAACTGACCTTCAGTGAGGAGCAATTCACGGAGATTCACAAGAATGTTCTGACCGAAATCGGATTTCGGTATGGCGAGAAACTGGCCGGCTATTGGTTCGATTCCTGGTATCAATCGCTGGCTGCCTACCCCGATGTTCCGTTTGAGGCAATCTACCGTTATTGCAAAGTAGGAAACCCAGGCCGGATTACTGCCTTTAACTTCTGGATCTTTCCAGTCTTAACTCCCTGGCAGGATTACTGGGCAGGCGAGCTCTACGCTCTTCAAAATCCCTTTGAGTCTCGTTACATTCAGAGAGGGGCTGGCGCAGGATTTCAGGCCCACGGAATGGTATCCATGCTGCCGTCATGGGTGCACAGCGAAACCGGCCCGATTCCACCGCCTCAATTCAGCGCGGAGGAGTTGATCGGACACGTGAAGGCCAACGTGCAACACCAAGCCGTCACGACGATCAACATCGGAATCTACCAGGACGGCACGATTGAGCAGAGTTCTCTTGAAATGATGCGCCAATTGCGGCGCGCAATCAGGGGGACGTAAGGCAAGTGTTCAAGCCGATATCAGACACAATTTGCCGCTGCTCTGCCTGGACTGCAAATGCAGGGTGCCTCACTATGCTTCCTCAATCGAGATGAAACACTTCCTCCATGCTGGCCCACCATTCGCCGGAGGCGCGGGACTGAACTGGACGTTGCATCGGTTCCATCATTTTCCACCACTCTTGCGTCTTTGGATCAGCCGCCATCTTCGCCATGTCTGCCTGAAAATCCGTACCATGGTATTCCCAATAACCGAACAGCAAATCATCTTTGAGGAAGATGGAATAATTGCGGATATTGCAATTTCTGATCACGTTCAAAACTTCCGGCCAAACCGCCGCATGAAACTTCTTGTATTCCTCGATTGCCTCCGGCTTTACTCCGATTACCGACCCGTAGCGTTTCATTGCGATTCCCCTTGATGATCGACTCGCCCGAGCGTGCCCGCAGGGATCTTTTCGAGGCAATCGAGGTTGCGCGCAACCCAAGCGCTTCAATATAGTCGAAATCTCATTTTGTCGGAAAGAGAATTGGATTCTGCAATCAGGCACTGATATGGACGACCGAATCATCGCGCTTGAAACGAGGGATGTACGCTTCCCGCTTCCCGAGGGCGCCGGCACTGACGCCGTACACTCCGGCTCGGATTACGCGTTCGCGACGACACTGCTCATCACTGAAGCTAAGAAATTTGGCACAGGGATTGTGCTAACGCTGGGCAACGGGAATCAACTGGTGTGCCGAGCGATTGAAATGTTGGCCAGGGAAGTCATAGGACGCGACGTCGAAGAACTGATGTCCACCTTCGGCGAGATTTCAAGGCAATTGGCAAACGACCCTCAACTGCGCTGGCTCGGACCGCACAAGGGTGTGGTGCATCTGGCCCTCGCTTCCGTCACCAATGCTTGCTTTGACCTGTGGGCAAAGTTGCGTGGCGTTCCGTTATGGCGCCTCCTGCTGGATCTCAATCCTCAGCAGCTGGTGAACCTTCTCGACCTCAGCTATCTCGAAGATGTTCTTACCTCTGCAGACGCTCGATGTCTTCTCGAGAACCAGATGTCCGGACGTTCTGCACGAGAGCGCATTCTGCAGGATGGCTATCCTGGCTACGATACATCAGTTGGCTGGTTCCAGTATGCAGATGACAAAGTAAAATCTTTGGCACAACAAGCTCTACAAAGTGGCTTTCGCGCATTCAAACTCAAAGTCGGCTCCGAAGAGGGTTCTCGTGATTTGCGGCGCGCCTTTATGTTGCGTGAACTGGCAGGCCCGGACGCAATGATTATGTTGGATGCGAACCAGCAATGGACGCTTCCAACTGCTGTGAGAATTTGTCGTGAACTCGCGTCGATGTTACCTTATTTCGTGGAGGAACCGACCCATCCGGACGACATCGGTGCCCACAAGAAACTCGCGGATGCGATTGCGCCGACGCGAATTGCCCTTGGTGAACATGTTCCCAACCGCGTCATGTTCAAGAACATGATGCAAGCCGGTGCGGTGCACTTCGTGCAAGTCGATTGCACTCGCGTTGCCGGAATTTCCGAATTCATCACCGTAAGCTTACTCGCGCGCAAATTCGGGCTGCCGGTAGTTCCCCACGTGGGAGACATGGGTCAGATTCATCAGCACCTGGTGCTCTTTAATCACGTCGTGCTCGGGCACGATGCGTTGTTTCTTGAATGCATCCCACACCTACAGGAACATTTCGTGGCTCCGGCCAAGGTACAGAATGGCGTCTATCTCACACCAAATCTTCCGGGCAGTTCGTCTGATCTTCGCGGTGTTAGGCCCTGACATTAGTCCACAGTGAAGACCCACTCACAGGTGGTTTCCTCACAGAGTTCGGCTCTGCTATGCCGGCCACCGTCTCGCCGGTATACTGACCGCATTAAGAACTTAAGGATTCGTAAAATCCACTTCAAACTTAGCTAGGCCTGTTCCTAGAAATGGTGAAATCACAGTTTTGGCCAATTTCACCAAACCCACAGGCACCTTTCCAGGAAGTGACCCGACTGCAAGAACTTCTCCAAGGCAATCCGCTTGAAGTTCAAGGTTCGAGTGTCCGGCACCACGAAGATGCGCTCAAGGCGCTCGATTTCAGCAATGGTCGGCTCGGCGTCCACTCGCCAGTATAACTAATGGCCTTTGCCGCTGATTCCAACGCTCAGCCATTCAGCTTCCAATAGCCATTCAGAGGAGCCCGCTGCACCTTCTGCTCATTCAACAGCAGATTCAAAGCTGTGACTACGGCTTCCGGTCGCTTGCGCAGTTGCTCTGCGAGGTCACGCTCGCTGACAACCACATCTCCTGTTGGGAATTGTTGGTGGACAGTCCTTCCGTAAAAAGAAATTCGTTCGGTGAGACACCGCAGTTCCTTTTGCTTCTTCAGTTCGGCGCGTTTTCTTTTCGTCTCTTCGGACTCAAATACCCGGATGGACGCGGCGGTGATGCCCACAGCCGATGCGATCAAGACGAACCATTGCGGCGAAACGGATGACAAGATGTTTGTGAAAGACTGCATGGTCGGAAAAGCTCAGATTCGGGAGTTGCGCGAACAGAATATCAGCCAGCACAGAAGAACTGACAGGTTACGTGAGTCGTGCGCCAGTCGGCTCGGGATGTACAACAAGGTGTATAAAATCAAGAGTCGCATTCGGCTTGCTTATGCTCGTTCTCATCTTATTGCTGGCAGCGTGGCTGGTCTTTCGAGCGATAGGAGCGGCGGGCGTGCATGTTCTCGCTTCGTGGCAGCATTCCGCTCTGTACGCCTTAATCGTGATGTTCGTCTTCACCGCAACGGCTCATTTCAACAAGATGAAACATGATCTGACACAGATGATCCCGTCATCTTTTCCGCGCCCCCTGCTGATCGTGTACATCACTGGTGTTTTGGAACTTCTCGGAGCGGCAGGACTGTTGCTCCCTGCCTTCCGCAGGGTTGCGGGCGTGTCCTTGATTGCGCTTCTCATCGGGATGTTTATCGCCAACGTCAACGCGGCACAAAAGGGCGTTACACTGCGCGGCAAGGCGGCAACGCCCCTGTGGTTGCGGGCTCCGATGCAGATTTTGTTTATTGCGCTACTCTGGTGCTCAACCCAGACCTAGCAGCCAGTTTTGGTTCCTGTCGGTTCTGGCGAGGTTCACGACTGAACAACAAGAAGTGGCATTGCTGCGAACACAA
>Ga0209580_10000461_pt1 | contig 22367 bp, 27 predicted proteins | sample Coa_R1_5_FD_187153 | JGI IMG/M metagenome (GOLD analysis project Ga0209580, IMG submission 187153) | Surface soil microbial communities from Centralia Pennsylvania, which are recovering from an underground coalmine fire - Coalmine... | ecosystem: Environmental > Terrestrial > Soil >... | reverse complement strand
TTGCACATTTCACGCCGCCAGCGAATCGCCCCTCTAATGCGAACACGCGGCCTGGCTCAACAGGTGCAGGCAGAAAGCCGAGAGGAAGCAGTTGAGAATGACTGCCGACCAAAGCTTCTGGCTCATCGGCGTGAAGGGCGACGAACTGACTGCGGCCGCCGGTTCTGATTTCCTAGAGCAATTTCAATACCGCTTCCGGGGCCCCGAGAATATGCGAGCCATTGAAGGACTGCGCCGTTCCGTAGATGGCATGGTGTTCGACCTGCAGCACTTTCAAAATAATGGCCGCATTCAGGTTAGCAATGTCCTCAAACCGGGCCCAGGTAGGTGCAAACGGCGACTTCGCCCAGTCAATTTCTTGGTAAGGGTGCAACGCCAATGCACACGCAGGTTTAAGGAAATTTTTGCCTCGTGATCGCTGAGGTGATTGGATTTCTGTAGTGACCGGCAGAAAACACCGGCAATTATGTAACGCCGGGCCGCAAATGCACACCTAGTTATTGGGGGCAACTAGATTAAACCTTTTCAAAACTTTGAAGGGAAAAACCACGGGTGTCGTTCTCTAACGAAAGGTCCAGAGGAAGACTCATGACAAAGCAGACACGGAGATATCTCAAAGAGCAGAAAGCATCCTTGAGCTTGGAGCAAGACAGGGGCAAGCTTCTCGGACTGAGGGCAAGCGACGGCCGGGCGGACGTAACCGTGAAGCCTTCCGCGTTGCTCGCAGCGGCGACGCTGGCACTGAGCTTAGTTTTGATTGGGACGGCTCAAGAAGCGGCGCCACAGAATAATAAGACCGGGGATCAGGCGCAGGCAGCCGCTACGAAGCTGCCCACGGTGGTGGAGCGCGAGAGTTGGCGCATGACGATCATCCACACTCCGCTTCCGGGGAAAGGCTGTTTTGTGGCCACGTATCCAGAAAACCAATGGCGTGAAATGCGGTGCAATCCACCGTCCACCAAACTCTATCCGCCAAAGCGTCCTGGGATGATCCGGACGGAAATCGTTGGAGGGTCGGGCACGGATTTTTCGGCTAAGCTGTCGACCGATCACATCACTGAGGCAGAGGGTTCGTTCGACACTGTAACCGGCGTAACCAGCGAGTGCTCCGTACAATGCCCACAACAAGTCTGCCCGGCAAATCCGTCATGCACCGGCCAGCCTTCAAACCAGTATTCGTTGCAACTCAATAGCAAGACGTTCAACACGCAGACTTGCAATGGCTCCAACCCTGTGCCGACCTGGACGCCATCGACATGCCAGGGCTGGGAGCAGTTCGTGTATTCGTCATCGAACAGCGGCAGCATCCAGTACTGGCTGGAAAACTACGGCCCGCCAGGCACCGCATGCCCGAACCCAAGAGGCGCCGGTTGCGTGGCGGGCTTCGCTTCAACCGACGGATGGTGCCCATTTCAGTTCACACCCACGGATCCGGTATATTGCGTGGTCAACGGCAGTAATTTCGCCGGCGCACCCGGTGAAACGATCAGTTCGCTGGACCCAAGTTCCGCCGGCGCGCTCAAACTCCGCGGCACCGCGGCTGGCTTTGGTGGCAGCACGAATGATGCGGTTTATGTAACGGAGGGCGCCACTGTCTATCCGGCGACGGGCAATAACTATTTCCCTGATCTGGGGAACCAGTGGCAAGAGGTCGAGTTCAATGTTTTCGGCGACGGTGGCGGGGACCAAGCAGTCTTCAACAGCGGATCGACACTGCAAGTGCGCACCAGCGTGGCCAGCAACAGCTGGGAGATACCGACCTGTGACGCGCAAAGCTTCACGGGCGAGTCGAATAACCTGACTCTAATAAATCTGAACCCGCCCGTAGCCCACACGGGCATTCCCTCTCTTGTATTTCAGGAGAGCAATGCGCCGGGCTCGACGCAAACCACTTGTGCGGGTGCAGTCAGCGTCGGTGACACTCATATAACCACCTTCGACGGCTTGTATTACGACTTTCAGGCGTCGGGCGACTTCGTCCTGGCAGTGGACGGGCCTGACTTCATTGTGCAAGCTCGGCAAGCATCGGGCGCCCCGACGTGGCCAAACGCCGCGGTCAACAAAGCGATCGCCACGCAAATGGGCAAGACTCGCGTAGCCGTCTACATCGAGCCCACGCGGCTTGTGATCGATGGCGCGACCACCAATCTGGACGACGGCAAGACGATCCTGTTGCCTAGCGGAGTACAGATCGCAAGGCAAGGCAACTTGTACAAGATATCGAGCTTGAGTGGCGACCGAGTAGCCGCCACGCTCAACAGCACGTGGATCAACGTCAGCGTGGGACTTGGCTTTTCGCCCCGTCCGCAGGTACGTGGTCTGCTGGGCAACCCGCTCGGAAACGCCCAAGAACTCGCCACTTCCAAGGGAGTACAGCTAACAGCGCCGGTACTGTTTCGCGATCTCTACGGTTCCTACGCTCAAAGCTGGCGCGTGCCGCCGAAGGAGTCGTTGTTCGCAGAAGAGACCGGGAGCCGGTTCGGTATCCCCACGAAGCCGTTCTATGCGAGCGACCTCACCCGACAGCAAGCCGCTAAAGCGCTCGCGGTTTGCAAAACCGCTGGCATAAAGAATCCGGATTTCCTCGATTCTTGCATGATTGACGTCACCATGTTGAACGATAAGACAGCGGCAAAGGTCTTCGTCCATCTCCCAACACCGCATCACGTGATCACGCCGGGTCATCGTAGGCCCCATCATCGTGATTGCGATTGTGAGGATGACCGTGATTGGAACCGTGACCATGACCGAGACCATGATCGCGATTAGCGTTAATAGAGGATGGCAAACTGACCCAAGGACGCGGCCGGCTTGTTCCCCGGGACCACATTTCTTTCAAGCGGTCAGGGTCAGTTCTTCCGCGAAGGGCTTCCTCCCACTGGAGCACACCGGCAATTTCTGTTAAGGGAGCAATCTTGTCGTACCTTGGATCTTTAAGGTCTGCCGGCGAATGATAGATGATTGGAATGTCTGTCACACTCGGCTTCCTGAGCATACTGTGGACTCCAGATAGGCTCACCATGTATCAATAAAGGCGAGGTTACGGCGAAATCCAGTGCCCACTCCTGGTTGGCTGCCGTGTACTAGCGCAGCGGAGCACTCATGCGCGTGCAGTAAAACCCCGGCAAGGTCCCACCGAAACCACGAGAAATCTGGCGGCGTGAAATGTGCGACTTCGCCAAGGGAATCTGGCAAATCGCGGAATCGCCTTCGGGCGCGATTAGGAAGTTAGGCGCGTACTGTAGGTCCAATCGGGTTCCGGTTCGGGTGTTGTCAAAGCAAAAAATTGCGGCGCAAGCCGCAATTTTTTGGAGAAACGAGATTCGGGGCACGTTCCCTAACGTGCCCCGGAGAGTTCCAAACTGATGGGGCGCAGCTCGCCGCGAATCACCGAAAAATCATGTAACCGAGCCGCATATCAGCTCCGGGTTCGGGCGCTTCATGGAATATCAGGCGAAGCGTCTCGGGACCACCCGGCCGCTAGCTTCTCCGCAATAAGCCTAGAACCCCGTTTTTCCTTTCGATGGGCATTTCAGCATCGACTCAAGCACGTGGTTCGGGACCAGGGGGTCGGAGGTTCAAATCCTCTCTCCCCGACCAATTTCTTCAATAACTTACAAGCGATTTCTGGTTCTCCGTCTACAGCGATGTAGACGATTTTGTGACGGTCATGCATTTTCGTGCTCTCCAAGAACTCGCCTTTTCCGTAGACACGGACAATGAAAGCGTAGATGCATCGCATAGAGGCGAACCCTTTCCTAAAGCGAGTTGGACACGCCCAACGCGCTTAGGTCTTGCTACTCGAAAAAGGAGTTGGTGGGGGAAATGCGTTTATAAGCAAGGAGAGCGGCCTTAATACTAGCCAACGTTATAGTCGACCTCCCTTGGCGCGACCCAGAAGCTCACGTAGCCTCTCGTTTAGGAGATATGCCCATGATCAAGATTACTGAGTGGAAAATGTTCAAGCGGCAGGCCCCGGCCGCGGCGATCACTGGCAACATAGTAGCAAAGAAGCAATTCCAGCGCCTTTGGGTCGCCGGATCGCTCGGAGCATTCTTCACGTCTTTGGCGCGGACTCTTCCCGGGGACATTCGAAACGTTACGGTCGAAACAGCGCCGCATACCGTCCTCCGCTACCTGTATATGATTTGGTTCATCTCGTATTTTTTCGTGTCCAACCTGAGGACGCAATCGAATGAGATACCGGAAGTCAGAGAGATTCCCTTTGATGTGATTCAATCGATTGCGGGACTAACCGCCGCGTTCTTCCTCGATTTCCTCGTCACGAATGAGCACCATGGAATTAGTGCGTTTGCTGCGGCAAGCTTTGCCATCGCTGCCATCTGCGGTTTCGCCCTTTTCTGGTTTCGCAGAGATGAGCCGGGGCTTCAGATCGCGCGCCTTATTGGCTTCCTCCTGGCCCTCTGCGTTGGGATTGCAATAATGGCAGGGTATGTTGCATCGTGGATGCTATGGACGTCGGTGGCTATTCTGTTCTTGCTGCTTGCGATGTTCACCTTGATTCGAATCAAGGGGCCAGAGGTTTCGACTACGCCTTTAGCGGGTCCTGCGAAGAAAGTGACGTAATTCTGACTGTCGGCAGTTCGGAAGTAATCTATGTGCCGCATCCTTCGTGGATGATGATTTAATCGCGCGGAGGCCACGATGGACACCTAAAAGAAGATTTCTGAACTGTAGACGATTTTGTGCTCTGAAAGCCTCCGGGTTCAATAAATCGCAACAGCGTTCAACAAGCGGCGTACAACGGGTTCAATATCAATCATGAGCGCTTCGGCAACGTAACGATTTCGTTGGCTAAACTGGCTGCTCCCGCTGCCATGGACAAAGATCACCAGCCCCATAGCATGGGGCGGCAATCGAGGATCGCCGTGAAGAACCATGTCTTCGATGGGGATGCGAACAGCCCCATCCCATTCATCGCGTTTTTGGAATTTGATCGTCATGCGACACCTCGTTTCTCCGGCTTTCGCTCGGCGTGTCCGCGCAGCATCGACGGACTGGCGCCAGATTACTCTGCTTTACGACCGATTGCTTCGCATTCAGGCATCCCCGGTTATCGAACTTAACCGCGCAGTGGCCAGTGCCATGTGCGAAGGGCCGGAGCAGGGTCTTTGTCTTATCGATGACTTGCTAGCGCGCGAACACCTCGCCCACTATCACCTCGCGCACTCTGCCCGCGCGGATCTGTGTCGCAGATTAGGGTGGATTCCGGAGGCCCGTGCTTCCTATGAGAAGGCGCTCGCCCTAGCGCGGCAGGAACCTGAACGCCGTTTTCTCGCGAGGCGGCTCGAGGAGTTGAAATAAAAACAAGTTCACCTCTGCTGTCGATCTTCTCTGTCCGCGACGACCAGAGGATGAACGATTCAGCGGGCCAGCAGCGGTCCTTCCTTGAGCTTCATAACCCCGGCATTCTATCTGATGGGCACCGATTTGCCAGGCGCCAACGGTGGCTATTGTGACTTCCACGTCAACCGAGGGTCCAGTGGTCCGGACTCCGCATAGGTCTTGGCAGCGCGCAAGGCTTGCCCGGCACTCGCTACTCCGCTCACGATGTCGGCTGCCAATGGGAGCTCAAGGTTCAACACCAACATCAGAGCCGGAACAATCACATCTCCACATTCTTGATTTCCTCGATGACCTGAGCGACCTGAGCAGGTATGAGAACAGGACCTGTGTCCTCAAGCCACGCAACAAGCTCACCGACGGTGCGAACACTCTCTGGAAGGGGCAGCTCGATCTCGTCGTCCCACACAGAGTCAATCCAATGTTCAAATAACAGCTGAAAACACTTGTGTTGCTCTGCAATGAGCGAGCCGCGGTGCTGCTCGAAACATCTGTACAAGACAAAACCAAGTCCCGCCTTTTGGAACGGCGGTCTTAACGCACACACCTCTGCTGGCGATGCGGGGCGGTAGTGTCGCTCGACGATCCAGATGGCCAGATCATTCATAATGGCGCTGTGTTCCTGTTCTGCCTCGTCTAAATGCCAGTAGAAATGATTGTCGACGCACTCGATGTGGTTCTTCAGGTCTCCCATTTGCGGCCATGGTATGACGTCCTCTCTTAGGAAAGGGGCAAAGGCGCTCAAATGTTCCTGACTGCGGCCGATCAAATTTTTCAGCAGGGGCTGCAACCTAATCAATGTGTCATGCAAAGCAAGGGCTTTTTCAAGCTCCGCCGATTGGATCCTCTCCTGCCTGATCCTTGCCTCGGGCGCGTCGTTTATTAAGCTATTGGGGTTGGCCATACACATCGTCTTCTGATTTCGGGATGGGATCCAAATCCGCAGAATCGTCGCAATTCCCTTCTGATTCACCTCTTTGGACGGCTTCGGGGTCGTTCAGCTTCAAATCAGCTGGTTTCCTCAATGCCTCCCGTTCCCTCTTGTGCTCCCTTACAGACAATAGATAGTTGTGGTCCGGAGGAAAAAGGTACTTGTAAAGAAACTCGACCCGCTCAATATTCAGGCGATTCCCAATCACCCGCTCGCGATATTGCTGACAGAATTGGAAGAGATCGTCGGGCTTGATGACCGTACGGCTCACGCTTCCCACGGGCATGGTGGTTGCTTTCAGCCAACCACTCTTGATCCATGAATCGACCTCGTAGATGTGGACGTGAAGCGCCGCCGCCAAGCCTCTCTTCGAAATGGAGTCTTGGCGTATCCCGGCACGCACCCTCAAACGGCGGAGCATCCCGTAAATGGCAGACGGAGAGCATCGCATCTTTTGGGCCGTCTCGGAGACTCTGCACCGATCCAGCATTTCCAGCAGGCGTTGCTGTTCCGAAACCGGCCATCTCTTATGCTTGTCGGTGGCTTTATTCCCCATCCGTCTGACGAAACGGCGACAGGCAGATCTCGGATTGCCGGTAATTACAACTAATCTGGAAATGACCTGGCGGAGAGAATGTCCAGTCGCTTTGAGATTGCTGTTAGCCAAAGCCCTGGCTTCGGCAGACCACTTGAAAGTTCGACGCTTCTTGTTCCTTCTATCATTGTTCATATAACAATTGCTGGTACCCGATGGTCTCGGGGCTAACAAGAAATACTTTTACAGCAAAGTGAGTCTCTCCGGCGTGGCGCTATCGGACATGAACCAATGAAAGAGTAATGCGATTTGCTCAGGCCTTATTACGGCTCCTGGAAGCGGTGCGCGGCTGCAGCCGCCCCGAGATCGAAAAACGCATGAACACCCCCGCCGAGCCGAAGCCCGCAAATAAGTAAGCAGTCAGGGTTAGCACTCAGCATTTGACTGCTGATTGCTGACTGCTGATTGCTTCCTTCCGCTCCACTCCTCGGGCGGGGTTTCTACGCCCCAGAAGTTGCCTGGCTGCTCGAGAGCTAATCCGAGAAGCGATGCTTTCTCAAAGTTGCCGAGAAAGCTACAGGTAGCAACGCGGGCGGTCACACGCTTGTGGCCGGGAAGGCCGGCGAGCCGGACCTGGGAGCCGACGGGCAGAGAACGGGAGAGACGCAGACCGCATCCCTGCGGGTTCACGACCACCGTCCGTGAAAGCTCAGAAAAGATCTCGGTGGTGTCCAGACTGGCGACGGTGACGGGAATTTCCCAGCGTATTCGTGTGCCGCGTCGCGCAGTTGGGACGGCGGAGACAGCCGGTTCGGACGGCATCATATCTTTGTTCGCCTTTTTCCTCACCCCGACAGTTGGAAAGAAGCACTCAGCAATTAGCATTCAGCACTCAGCCAAAGCCAAAAACCAAAAGCCAAGAGCCAAACCTCACCACTGATGACGCTGGTGACACGGATGGCGGAATCGCCGTTTACTTCGCCACTCTCGTCAGTGTCTTTAAGACGCCGCTATGGCCCGATTTGTCGCAAAAGGAACGGACTGTTTCCGTCAATTCACTTTGATCGGAGTTTGTGGGGAGGTTGAAGACCAAGCTGCTGGGCTTCTCCGCGTCCAAGGAAGGAAGCTTGCGCTTACGACCAACGCCGCTTGCGGGCGCTGCTGCGCTTTGGCCTTTTGAAGCTACTCGGGCAAAGGTGCTGGTTGGGTCGCTGGTGTTGGCGACCACAACCTGCGGCTTTCCCTGGGGAGGAATCTCGACTCTCACCGATGTGACCACGGTGGCGCTGATGGTAAGAGTAGCGGTCGCGCTCTTTGGTGATGTCTGAGCGAACAGTGCAGGGCCGACAAATAGCAGGCCGATTATGGCAGTGGATCTCAGGCTATGAAGTGGCACAGTGCACTGAGCTTAGGGCATGTGCCGGCTGCGGCAACATCGGGGTGATGTCATTTTTGGATTCCAAAACGGGATGAACAAAGGTTAAGTTTCTTAACGTTACTTAACATTCAGACCGGAGCGGTTGTTTAGTTTCAACAGTGGTCGGGCCGCGCGTGTTCCGTTTTGGATCCCGCGGTAGTACAGGGCTGGAAGTATGCGTGTGGGGAAAATGGGAAATCGCCGGAATCGGCGGAATCGCCGATACTGCCGAGGTCGGGAAGGCAAACTTCTAACGTTTCTGTATTCGTGCCTGAGCCGCCGCCGCTGGCGTTGTCACCTAAGCTCCAAGCAATTGCAAGCGCCTAAGCACATCGCGATGCTCCTGTCCCGTGCGCTAGCACGATCTTCTGACTCAGCTAAGGACTTATCGCACAGAGCCGAATCAGATCGCCGCTCTCGGACTTGGACGCGAGGCTGCCAGTTTTGCAAGAGCAGGCAGCAAGAGCAACCCTGCCAGCCACGGGAACCATGTGCCATAGCGGTTAAAGATCGTTTGGTCGTGGTGGAGCGGCACGTCCACCTGCAGGGATGCGAAGGGGGCGCTGTCGCTGCGTACTTCACCGAGGATGCGGCCGCGATCGTCCGTCACGGTAAGGAATCCGTTCTTTGCCGAGTGCGCGATCGCGTAACCATCCTCGACGCCACGCATGATGGCGATGTGCCCGTGCCAGGCACGGTCGACGTTGAAGTCCCAGGCCGGATCGAGCAGCAGCCACGAGGTTGAAGCTCTTGGTGTGCTTGGCGAGCACCGGCGTGAACACGCCTGAGACAATGTTTTCTAATTTCGAGGTCTCGGGAGTTCTCAAACGCGCCTGCCGCCACCAAGGTTGCTTTAGGCCATAGCACGGGACCATATGGCACGATATCGTGAAGTGCGCGCCGGTCTTGGAGGCCGGCGCGCATAAGGGTTGGCGTGAGCCGAGCTTGCCGCATGACTTTTCTTCGGCTCCTGGGAATATGCAAGTTGAGCGACGACTAAACGGGTGACCGCGATACGGATTATGTTCAAGGCCCGGCTCCGGAAAGTTCAGCGATGTATCCTCAAAGTCAGAGCTGCGTTAGTGAGTGCTGGCCTGACGCTTTTCGCTTATTAATGCCTCATTCTGATGTTGCAGAAGAATCCGGAAAGCGAGTCCGTGCGTAATCAGCAGTAGGGGCACGATGAAAGTCGGAATGAAATAGGTGGCACCCAACTGCCCCGCCATGAGCCCGGCGTGATTGGCCTGGTAGAAAGCATTAAAGAGATCGGCTGTACCCCAGAGACTGAAGATCCATGCGATGACAACGCCGGATGCACTGGGCAGCGATATCAGCGCAAGCAAGGCTAGTATCGCCGCAATGGTGTCCCCATACGCCGCCGAATGCGCGAAGGCAGACGGCAGGTCAGGCGACACGACCCCTGGCACCAGAAATGCTAATCCGATGAAGCGGAAGCTGTGGAGGATGAGCACAGGCCGCAACGCTTCGGCCCGCTGCCGGAGGCATAGTTTCGGCCAGATGTATTGGGCCGTGACAATCCCCCAGGCGATGAAGCTGAATGCGATGCTCCCGAAAAACCAGAGTTGTGGCACGATGAATATCTCCTTTTTAGAATTCCAGCCTTTAACCGCGGCTGGTGGCAGGGATAGGTGCGTTGCTGCTGTCCGGCACTGCGGGCTTGGCGGTGCTGACGATGACGTGCTCGCGCCGCCACACCTTGGAGTCGGTCGCGAACTGAGGCTCCTGTGGGAACGGACGGCGCAGTTCGCGGTCGTATCGGTCCAAATTGAAGCCCGGGCTGAGCGGGGTCAAAATGAACTGCGCGAACGCGCGAAGCCAGTTGCCGAAGGTCCGCTGGTTGCGGAACGGCGCCGCATATCGACGAGCGATCGTCTCGAAGTCTTCGGCTGGGCGGCCGGTCACGTCGAGCACATCGGTCGTTGGTGCACCAAGCTCGAACGCGCCGCGCTCGTGATCGTCAATGTAGTAGCGAATGCCACTGAACAGGTCGATCGGATAGCCGCTCATTCGCGCGCCCTTCATGAACAGCCAAGTTGGTGTCGGCACGAACCTGACTGACCGCCCAACGGCCCGACCGATCGCCTTGGCCATGTCCTCCGCGCCTAGAAGCTCTGGCCCAGTGGGGCGGTAGCTCTTCCCGGCGTGTCGCGCAGGATCCATCAGGGCCGCGACGGCGACTCGCGCTATATCCTCATTCGAAGGTGGCGCGTTGCGGCTATTGCCGGACATCCAGGGAAAGATGCCCAGGTGCACGGCCGAGCCAATCGTCGCGAGGTAGGCATCAGCGAAGATGCCCGGCCTGACGATCGTATGTGCGACTCCGGGCGTCATCGAGAACAGGCGATCGACCAGCCACAGTTGGCGAGTCATAAGCGAGGGATGCGAAGGGCTCGCCAGCCATTGGGTCAGGCCGACGATGTGTTCGAGCCGGGCTTCCCCAGCGGCGACCGCAAAGGCGACCGCGCCCTGAATCATGTACGGATCGAAAGGCGGACAAAAATAGGCACGCTGGACCTCCTTCAGCGCGTCGGCCACTCGCTCGAAATCGCTCATGTCGGCGACCGCAACCTCAGCCCCCAGCGCCCTCAGCCCCGCGTTGCGGCCATCTTCCCGGTGCACCAAGGCGCGGACAGGATAACCGGCTTTCAGTAGTTCACTAACCACGACGCTCCCGGTCTTTCCGGTCGCGCCGGTCACAAGAATTCTTGGCTTGGTCATGATCTTCTCCTTCTCGCTCGCCTAACACGAGCAACTCTGTTTATTGATTAGAAGTAGAATTGTTTCTCCGCTTTTCGACGTTTGAAGACAGAATCACATGCTCACCGCAGCCCCGGCTGCAGTGGCCGAGTTCACTATACTGGTCGGGCTGTCTCTCAACAGTATCCCGAGCGGCAAGAGCGGCCCGACCGGAATGAACTGCAAGTCCACGAGGTTTTCCTTCGAGAGAGGAAGGCTTTCGATGAGGGCCCGAGCCTCCGCCACGTCCGTACAGTTCAATAGGAAGATGACGCCCCGGCCGTCCCCGCGCGTGAACCACTGCTGAATCTTGCCGTCGAGATACAGGGGAACGGTGGCACGAATTTCGGCGGGCATGATTTTCATGACTTGCTCGGGAGTAACCCCCGGTTTTGGCGAAATGATCGTCAGCACGGCGGTGATCTTGGGCTGCGGCGGTGAGGACTGGCCTAACATTTCAAGCTTCATTGTTCAGCTCCTTTGATTCCTTACGGAACTTCGGATCTTGTATTGGTACCACTGAGTACCACCCACTGATAAGATGTGGAAACCTGGCGAAAGTTTCATGACTTCGCAACTTTCTTCCCTGCCGAGCAGGTCAAACTGGTGGTACTATACGGTACCAGCGTTGCCACAGGAGAGGGTGATGGCTACGGCATCGAGGTCAAAACGCGGCAAGGAAGGCGGCGACGAAACCGCGGTGCGCGAGCGCATCCTTGAGGCGGCGTTTGCGGCGTTCATGGAGAGCGGCTACGCAACGACCAGCATGCTTGAGATCGCGACGCGCGCGCGTGTTTCTAAGCGAGAGCTTTACGCACTAGTTGGCAACAAACAGGAAATGTTGATCGCCTGCATCAGCGAACGCGCCAAGCGATTCGACGTGCCCGCTGACGTGCCCGTACTGCGCGATCGCGAGACCCTGGCGCAGGTGCTGGCTTCTTTCGGGACAAAGCTCGGCCGCGAGGTAAGCGATCCTACGGTCATTGCCGTATTCCGACTGGCGATCTCCGAGGTGATCCAGGCCCCCGAAGTGGCGCGTGCGCTCAACTCTATAGGACGCGAGACGAGCCGCGCCGCTTTGCGTAGAATCATGGCCCGAGCCCAGGCCTCCGGACTGCTAACAGGACGTCCTGCCGAACTTGCCGAGCAGTTCGCCGGGCTACTCTGGCGCGATTTGATGGTCAGCCTGCTGCTCGGCGTCGCCGAGCGACCGAACCCCCGCGAAATCGCGCGACGTGCCCGCGACGCAGCAACCGCGTTCCTGCACCTTCATCCGCTACCGAATGATGCGCCAGTTGCCTGACGCCTCCCAGCACTAATCCTGGTATCAGCAGGGTTAGTTCCGCGGCTATATAGCCGGACGGAGATAATAAACTTGAGACCTCAAGCGCGGCTTGGACCACGTTTTCGGCGCATTCGCGGATGCGACGAGACGCGCGATTCTCGCGAAGCTCGTAGGGACAAGCGACCGTCAACGAACTCATTGAATCCTTCGCCCTCAAGCAACCTACTATCTCCAAACACTTGAAGGTCCTTGAGCGAGCCGGGCTCGTCTCGCGCGGCCGTGAGGCACAATTTCGGCCCGTACGTCTGAATGCTGCGCCGCTCGCCTATGCCGCCAAGTGGATTGGCAGCTACCGACGCCTTTGGGAAGACAGCTTCGATCGTCTCGATGTTCTTCTTGGATCAAAACAGCCAACGACTAAGAAAGGGAGACAAAATGGACGCAAGCTATAAAAAGACAATAAATGTGATCCACACGGATGGCACGATCGCGGCGGTCTATTTCGATTTTGTTTTCAAGATCGATGGGAAAGCCGAAAACCGCGGCAGCGAGACCTGGCAACTGGTCAAAGCTGTCGGCGGCTGGCGGATCGCTGCGATGACCGCCGCCCCTATGCCGATCAAACACCCTTTCAGGAAGGTACTAAAGCAAGCCGTGCCCGTTCGGGATGATGGCCCTGAACGAGCCAAACCTTGATTACGCCGGCAGCTGGGCGAAACCCGCCCAGCTTGGCCGTAGCCTTGAACTGCGGAACTGGATCGAGGTTTTTGAAAGCGCTGGTGAACGCGTTCGACAAGCTCCACATCGTTCGCGGTGAAAACTCCGGATACTGCGGCTCGAAGTACATCCGGTGGACTTCTGGCAGCAGGCTCTTCGGAGCGTCGAGCCGGCCATCGACAAATGCGGAGTAGAAGATCAGCTCCCATATACATGCAAGTCTCGCGAGGAGATCTGGTGCTGCACTTGACCGAGCATTGCGGCGACTGCACGCCTGGGTCCAACATCTTTGTTGTCATGAAGGGAGTGGAGGAGTTTCACCGCGAGGTGAGCTCGCGAAGATACAAGTACATGCGCCCTGGCCTGAGAAAGCCCCCGTGGAATGCCACGCTCATGGAAGTGATCGATCCTTTCGGCAATCGCATCTGCTTTAATGAATTCCTCAAGGAAAAGACTCCTGTGCCGGAGATTAAAGAGTCACAAACCGGCCCCTAAACGCCATGGCTCGTGCGGAATACTTGGCTTCCGCAACTGATTGCATGGAGTCGCGGACATATCATTGCCCCTCAGGGTTCTTTAAGTTGAAAACGCGAATGTACGTCAACGTGGACTTGAGAATTCCTCTTGGCCGGCAATTGGTCGTTCCCGCGCCGTCGAGTTTCCATTCCGGCCGCCAGCTGGTTTTTTTGAGCCACGGAGATGGCCAGTTTGGTATGGAATACAGGTAAGTGCATCGATTCCCCTTCATGCGGCGCGTGCTAATTCTTGTGCCTTTAGCCTCTCGGCACGCTGTTTCAGGCCGAGCAGCATGCACCGCGTCATGAGAAATCCGGCAGGCTCGATCGCATGCGTGATCAGCCGGGCGAACGCCTTCTGCGTGCGCACGCGGCTGCGCGACACCAGTCGTGTTCGTTTCTCGTCTACCGTGTAGAGACCAAACTGCCACACCCAATCCAAGCCGCCCATGTTCCTCATATCCAACACGAGCGCGCGATTGGCCTCGATAACAGCCACCGGCCAGCTTGGGCCTCGACCCAGGGGAATTGCGTCACCAACCGCGAGGTGCTGAAACTCGGGGACAATGCGCGTAGCACTCGGACGGTCCAGATAGCCGAAGAAGCGATCGAGCCAGTCGTAGCTGTACAGCCCGCCACGCCGGTAGCCCATCTGCACGAGCCACGGCCAAATGAACTCGGGTCGCGCGTTGACGGTCACTGCCATTGTCCCTGAATACGTTGGATTATCGAGGAGGCTGTCGCCCGGCATGATGCGTGTGAGGTCGGACGGCGCGGCGCCCCAACGACTCATCCACCGTCGAAGCGGGAACCAATAGAGCACTGCGCCCGTGAGAATGATGAGGAGCGTAGAAAACATGGGATCCTCCTGCCGCCTGGCGCACAGGCAAGAAACTACGCCACGGATCGCTCGCTACCCGCGGCTCGATCATGGGTTCGTGCCTTCTCGAGGAAATCGAGCACTCGCGCGTCCACGATCTGGTGTTGGCTTGAGCACATGTCGTGGCGGCAACCTGCGACCAACTCGCCTTCGAAGTCAGGAATCAGCCGACGCGCGCGTTCCAGTGCCTCTGCCGGATCAGAGATAACCTCGTGCTCGCCGATGAGGAGCAGGGTCGGCACCTTCATTGTGCGTAGTGCCTCATCCGACACGACGCTGGGCAGGACGCGCGCCGTTTCGATCGGCATTCGAAAATGCTTCAGGCCAAGATACATCAAGTCGAGCATGTTCGAGTACGCGCAATCGGTGAATCCGAGCCAGCGGAAGAACGAATCCACGGTGAGGCGTGTCGGGAACGACACCATCAGCATTCCGCGCATGTTGAACTGTCTGACCATCGGCAGCAACCCGCCGGGCGAGAGGAGGACGAGCCTCCGAACGCGGTGCGGTACGGCGACTGCGTAATTGAGAGCCAGCCAGCCACCAAAGGACATGCCTACGAGAAAGACGCGATCGAGGCGCAGTGCATCCAACGTTGCTGTCAGCCACGAAACGAAATCCGCCGCATTGCAAATCGGCTCGTCGGGACGGCTCTTGCTCGGTTGACCCATGACGTCGACCGCATAAACCCGATATTCCTTGCTGAACGCGCCGATGTTGGGCAACCACATCGTCAGGGTCGCCATGTATCCGTGCAATAGCACCAGCGGCGGCGCCGCCCTCGGTCCGCAAACGACCACGTGCGTCGTCCCAAACCGAGTGGAAATGTCGATCTCTTCATAGGGAACGGGCCACAACTTCACCGCGGCGTCGTACGCCGCGAGGAACCTGGCTTGACCCTCGGGAGTCTTGAACGGAAATGGGTGAGACATGACTTGTCTTGTGCCACGCTCCGGTCGCAAAAGGACTGTCGCTAGCACCGCGACCCACAGCAGGAACACGCTGATGTTGATGCGCTCCCAAAGCCCAATCCACGGCGTCGGCAGATCGGTCTGCAGGCGCGGAGCTTCCAAAAACGTCAGCGCGCCGAACGCGAGGAGCACCGCGATCGTGGCGATCGAGTACAAGCGGAATCGCTTCCCGAATGCGGTGGCTCCAAACGCGATTGCGAGAAACATGAGGAAAACCGTCACGCCGCCGAGAACGACGTGCATGGTGTCGCTCAGCGTGCCCCCACCAGCCGCCAGCACCTCCCGTTGATGCATCTCCGCAAACGGCCACAAGAACCCGAGCGATGCGTAGGCCAGGATTATGCCGCCCACGAATCGTAGAACGCGGTTTGTACCGGCCGATTTCCAAACACCAAATCCGAAGGCGATCACCAGCCCGGTGTAGATCCACCCGAGCCGCGCCCACAGCGCTTGTGTCGGTGCTCCAATCGCGGTCAGCTCGCTCGGGACTTGAGAAATGAGGTTGTAACCCTGGTATCGAATCGCCCAAATCATCGCGGCATAGAGCACCGAAGACAGAATGCCGCAGAAAACCAAGGCCTTTCGCGCCGTGAACTGTGACATCGGTTTGACGCCCGGAGCCGTTGCCATAACAACACTTCTCTTGATCCGATGCTACGCGCAGTCAAGGCCCTGCTGTGTGACTGTGGTCACACCTCCGCGCGCTTTTCGAGACGCGAAGCGCCTGCGACTTTGCCGTGACCGTTCTGCTGCGAGGATTTCCGAACTGGATTTTACGCCTGTTTGAGCACCGCAGGTGCTACGGGCCGCCATCTGTTTCATACGTTAGGAGGGGCATGCCTTGTTGACGGCTTAGTTAGCTTGAAGGATTGCCCTCGACGGGCTTGAGAATGATTCCCCGTTCCGCGTAGGCTCCTCATCAGCAATCAGAATCGATGCTTCTTTCAACTGCATACGGCCTCCATTTTTCGCGACACGGGAAGGCGGAAATACTAACCCTCCCAGCGCGAACCCGTTGCCGTAACCCTCGGGGCATCGCCCCATAAGCATTAACTTAGCCGGGTTGGGTCAGCAGGGACCGTGATTTCGCATTTGCCCAGACCTCTGTGATGAGCATCACAACTATTCAGACCATAGGGGACTAGGCTAGGAATATCGCTGACCTATGCAAGAGCGATTTGAGGATTACAGCATTCTTGATCTGCAGTGCTCCTCTTCTGTGACTGCATATGCCTCCGGAAGACTTCACAACGCCTGTGTTGGATCCACATGGAAAGAAAGCGGGCCGACCGCTGCCCCTAAGCGGAGCTTCCATTTGGACTGGGGAACGATTCAAAGGTTCGCCGGACACCACACTCAGGCATTGGGCTATTGTCGGAACCCTCATCGGAGTGTTTCTGACCGGCTTCATGACGTTTTTCAACTGGAAGAGTACCCGTCGGGCCGAGGAGGACGCCGACTGGGTCGTCCACACTCATTCTGTGCAGAGGACGCTACAGGGCGCGGTCGGGCATGCCGTCGACACAGAAACCGGGGCCCGCGGCTTCGCGGTGACGGGGCAAGGGGTGTTTCTGGAGCCCTACCAGAACGGGCAACGCGCACTCACCAGGGACCTGGACACGTTGCGCACACTGACGGCGGACAATGGCAATCAGCAAAAGCGGCTCGACCTGCTTAGGTCGCAAGTGAATGCCAGTTTGGAATCCTCAGGAAAGATGGTGGACGGAAGGCAGCGGACAGGGGTGATTCCCGTCGACACCGAGTTCGTCGAGGGCAAACGTCGCATGGACGCAGTGCGAGCCACCGTCGCGGAGATGCAAAGTGAGGAAGCCAAACTGCTCGACGAGCGCCTGGGCCGGACGCAGGAGGCGAGACGCCAGACAGGAATCATCGTTTTCTCAAGCGCCCTGTTTGGAATGGCCCTTCTGGTGCTCGCCGGACTTACTATCCTTCGAGAGATCAACCACAGCTTCAGAATGCGCGAACAGCTCAGGATCCTGAATGCCGACCTGGAGCAGCGGTCGGCAGAGAGCAGGCGGGCAGAGGAAGAGGCGCGAAGGGCGGAAGAATCAAGCAAGCGGAGTGAATCGCGGCTCAATCTCGCTTTGGACGCGGCCCAAATGGGTATATGGGAACTCGATCTCCTCAACGATACCGCGATTCGCAATCTCCGGCATGACCAGATCTTCGGCTACAAATCCCTACAGCCCGAATGGGGCTCAGAAATCTTTCTGACTCACGTTGTTCCCGAGGACAGGGACGGCGTGAGAAAGCGGTTTGAAAAGGCTAACAGCACTGACAGTCTTTATTTCGAATGCCGGATCGCGTGGGCTGACCAATCGGTCCACTGGATTAGTGCGCAGGGAAAAGTTCTTCGGGATGATACAGGCAAGCCCGTAAGGATGACGGGTACCGTTGCCGATATTACCGAGCGCAAGCGAGTGGAGGAAGCTCTGCGGATCGCGGAGACGCGCCGCCAGAGCGAAGCGCAGTTTCGAACTCTGGCCAATGCCATCCCGCAGTTGTGCTGGATGGCCCAACCCGATGGCTGGATCTTCTGGTACAACGACCGCTGGTACCAGTACACAGGCACTACGCCTGCACAGATGGAAGGCTGGGGCTGGCAGTCGGTCCACGACCCTGAGACACTGCCGAAGGTCTTGGAACAATGGAAAGGTTCGATTGCCACTGGGAAACCGTTTGACATGGTCTTTCCTTTGCGTGGAAGTGATGGCCTGTTCCGCCCGTTCCTGACACGAGTGATGCCCGTTCACGACCAGGATGGCAAGGTCAGCGGCTGGTTCGGAACGAACACGGATATCAGCGAGCAGCGCAGGACTGAGGAGGAGCTGCGGCATGTGTCCGAACAGCGGCGATTGGCGCTGGCAGAGCTGCAACAGCTCAACGACGAGCTCGACCAGCGTGTCGCGGAACGCACGGCCCAGTTGGCGCGCTCCAATGCGGAATTGAATGAGGCGCAGCGGATCGGCAAGTTGGCCAGTTGGCAGCTCATGACGAAATCTAAAACCGCAATCTGGTCGGAGGCGGTATATCGCATTTTCGGTGTGGATCCCGGCTGCCCCCCGCTCAGCTACGAGGAGCAATCCCGAATCTTCACCAAGGAGAGTTGGGAGCGGCTTCTTGCCGCCATCGATCACGCGGCTACGAGCGGGACGCCCTATGAACTGGACCTGGAATTCCGCCACTCGGACGGCACTCAGCGATGGATCACAACGCGAGGGGAATGCGTCCAGGATGCCGGTGGTAAGGAGGCGATGATCCGCGGAACGATCCAGGACATCACAGAACGAAAGCAGGTGGAACATAAACTGAGTGAACAAGCCGCCCTGCTCAATCTGGCCGCTGACGCCATCCTTGTGCGCGATCTCAAGGACAAAGTCACGTTCTGGAGTCGGGGAGCAACGGAAACGTATGGCTGGTCGCCCGATGAGGCCCAAGGGCAGGTGACCCATGAGCTTCTGCAAACCAGGTTCCCGGTTCCGCTGAAGGAAATCGCGACGGAGCTGGAAACGCAGGGACAATGGGAAGGCGAACTGGAGCACACCTCGCGGGACGGAAAGACGATTATCGCAGCCAGCCGCTGGTCCCTGTTGCGGAATGAGCGCGGAGTGCCGAGCGCGGTCCTGGAGATCAATCGCGACATAACACGTCGCAAACAAGCTGAAGAACAATTGCGCATCCTGACGGAACGGCTTTCCCTGGCCACGCGCACTGCATCCATCGGCATCTGGGACTGGGACCTGCGCAGCAACCTCACCGTATGGGACGACACGACGTTTGAAATCGTCGGTATCCCGAAAGTCGTCCCCATGGCATATGAAGAATTCGCCCGCCGAATACACCCCGATGACATGGCCGCACTAAATGCTTCACTGCAGAGGGTCATCCAGGGAAAGACCCAGGACTTTGTGGAATTTCGAATCATCCGGCCGGACGGCTCCGTGCGGCATCTCTCCTCAGCGGAAGGAGCGGTTTTGGATGAGCATGGCAACGTGGTGCGGGTAGTGGGGACCGCGGTTGATGTCACCGCGCGCAAGGAGATGGAAGCGCAGATCGAAGCCTCGAGGGAACAGATGATGGTTTCAGCCCGCCTGTCCGCCCTGGGCATGATGGCTGGAGGCGTCGCCCACGAAATCAATAATCCTCTGGCGATCATTCACGCTTCAGCAGCCGACCTTCTGAGCAGCGTCCAGAAAGAAGGTTCCGTCCCCTTGGCCATCGCCAAGCGGAACAGTGAGCGTATCCTTGAGACGGCCAACCGCATTACCCGCATCATAAAAAGCATGCGTCACCTGGCCCGCGAGGGTTCCCACGACAGAGTGCTTCCGGCCTCCGTCGCCAAAATCGTGCAAGAGACCCTGGAGGTATGCGAGGAGCGTTTCAAGTATCACTCCATCAATTTGCTTCTGCCGAAAATCGATCCGGCCCTGATGGTTTCCTGCCGTGAGGTTCAGATCGGGCAAGTTCTGCTGAACCTGCTGCAGAACGCTTTCGATGCGGTTGTTGAGCAGCCCGGAGAGAGGTGGATCCGTCTTGATGTGACGTTGCACGACGGTTCGGTTGTGTTCTCCGTCATTGACAACGGGCCGGGTATTCCCCCGGAACTGAAGACGAAGATCATGGAGCCGTTCTTCACCACCAAGGAGGTGGGCAAAGGCACAGGATTGGGACTGAGCCTTTCTCGAACGATCGTAGAGGAGCACGGTGGCACGCTCGAGCTCACAGAATCGGCGGGGCACCCTTGCTTTTCGTTCCATATCCCCTTAGCGCGAAAAGAGGAGCCTGTATGCAATTGAAAGAAGCCTCCATTCTCGTTGTAGACGATGAACCTGTGCTCCTGGAGATTATGGGTGAGTGGTTCCAGCGGAACGCGGCCCAGGTCTTCTGCGCCGCCAATGGCGTGCAAGCCCTTGAGATTCTAGCCATACACAAAATTGACCTGATTATTACGGACGTCCGCATGGCGGTAATGGATGGCATCACCCTGCTTAGAAAGGTCAAGGCGAACGGGTTGCCTACCCCCAGCGTCATCTTGATCACCGGCTTCGCCGACATTGACGCACGCGATGCCTATGATCTAGGCGCTGAGGCCCTGCTAGAAAAGCCCATCGACCGCGACGAGCTGCTCAAAGTCATGCAGAGAAGCCTGCTTGAGCCCGATAAGCGCTGGCAGAAGCCGGTCGATCTTTCCGCTTATCCCGTCCTGACCCGCAGTTTTGCGAGCCTAGCGGCGGCTCTCGAGGAGCATCGGATTGCCTTCGGCCGCGGCGGTTTCTGCATCGAGGCCGGCCAGTTTCGGGAAGAAGGGCCGCTAAACATCGAGTTGGATTTCAAGGCCGATGGATACGTTCTCTCGGGCCAGGGCATTGTTCACTGGCTGGCGCATCAAGATGACCAGCTAGGAATTGAGTTCACGTACGTCACCGAAGCGTCGCGTGCGCGCCTCATCGAGCTAGTGAAAGCTGCCACCTCATTTATTCCGCGCACAACAGGACGTACATATCAAGCGCTCGCCGGCTAGAATAACCTAGCGGATTTCACCGCGGCGTGACCGATTCCCCTAAACGTTAGCCTCATTTGAAGAAATCAGGCCTTCACATTTTGCTCGCTGGCAATCAGGGCAACATCTATTTCTAGGCGCGATTCACGAGGAGGCTCACTTTCGTATTTTCCCCTGGTTTCTCCAAGAAGCTTTATGTTGCGCGAATCGTTACGGGAAAGCGTAAAGCACACACTACATTCATCGACCAGGTGTGTTGGTCCGACGCCTACCTTTGTCCAGTGTCAGTTTTTGTGCAAAACCCCCAGGACGAAGCCCCGTCAGCCCGGTTGTTCCTCGAATAACTGCGCGATATGTACTTCGAAGACGTTTGCCAGCTTGACCACTGTGCTGAGCCTTATGTCCTTTTTCCCTGTTTCAATCGCACTGGTAAAGGACCTTCCCATTCCGGTCGTGTATGCCAGCTCTTCCTGTGTCCAGCCATGCTGATTACGGAGCTCGACGACTCGCTTTCCAAGTCGCCGTCGGATTTCTCCCGGTTCGTACATAAAATCGAAGTCCTTCATGCTGTTTTGATCATTGGGCATAACTGTGCAGCGCATCTGAGGTATCTGTGGGCAGTGGGTAAAATGGGCCCAGGGGCAGACTCCCCGGAAACGGCCGTCTCAATCCTTCCAATTGGGGAACGGAGGTGGGTGGGATGGCAAAAGCCTTCAATTAATTCCCTGATCCGGCTGCGGCGCTCATAAACGGCTTCCACGGCCCGCCAAAAACTCTCCGAATCGGTGTGGTATTGGCGCGACGAATTTCTTCTTTCGTCGGATCCAGTAGTTCGCTCAATTCGAGCTCATCCACACGTCGAGCAATACCAATGACGTCCGCAACAGACGACACCGCGATTCAGGAAGTAGTGCTGGAATCCGTTTTTTGCGATCACCGCTTTCAGCATCTCCCGGTCCAGACTCAGATCGGCCACCAGCTTCTTCATCTTCATTGCCGATGACGATCTTCTGGATGACCTTTCCCTGGATACTCTTTACGAACTGTTGATCTTTCATTTTTACTCTCGGTCGCGGTTTGAAAACGGATTCTTGTCGAAGGAAGGAACGGACTGGCGATAGGCTCAGGCTCTGTCGCCTTTCCATAGCCCTTCCAATCTGGGAACGGTTACGGGAAAGCAAAGGTGGGAGTGCTCAGTTCCAGCCAAACAGAGACCCTTGCTCTGAAACCGGGTTGTTTCTGCCTTTGCGACTCCGTTTTAAAGACGGGAGTGCCTGACCAAACAGGGTGGGAACAGTTACCTTAGGAGTGGCCGGAACAAGCAGGCGGGATTGCTCTGCCGACGGAACCGGGTGCGCGGTGACGCTGGAGTCGTATCCTGCGTCGGCATCAGGCGATTCATTCACGTCTGCAACGATTTCCAGCGCCTGTGTGGGCAGCTGATCGTAGACCTGCTTCAACTGGCTCCATACAA